>Ga0214543_1006776_pt1 | contig 20169 bp, 9 predicted proteins | sample CNSS2metaG_FD_160094 | JGI IMG/M metagenome (GOLD analysis project Ga0214543, IMG submission 160094) | Root nodule microbial communities from cowpea collected in UCLA plant growth center, Los Angeles, California, USA - CNSS2 | ecosystem: Host-associated > Plants > Roots > Nodule | place: USA...
CAAGGCAGTGAGCTGAAACATCAGGATTCGCGCAAGACGAAGTTAGGAAACTTTAACTCTAACTTGACTAACATTTTTCAACAGTGGAGGAATGAAAAAGAAGGGACCAGAAGGCCCACTAGCTCAGCTTACCTGGAGAAGTACGAGTCTTGCTAGCTCCGAGACGGACAATTTTGTGCCCTAGCAGAGTTCCTAGCAGAAGAACGACAGGGGACAAGAGGACAACTTCAGAAACGGAGACAAGTGAAAATGAGAAAGCAGAAGAGGGTTTTGGGGTCCCCTTATTGGACTGGTCTTAGGCCCACGAATGGCTAGGCCCAAACAATTAAAGAAACTGAAATGGGGCTTACAAGTTTGGATGTTGAAATCCTTTAAATACCTCGATTTTTCACGGTTCTTTAGTTGATAAGCCTCCTTCCAAATAATCCAAATAAAATAATCAAAATTTATCTTTAAAATTATATATTGATTAAAAATAAAACCAATTTACAATATATAGAAAAATAATCTTCATTTTAAACTTTTTTTAAAGATAAATTAATTTAAATTTATATATAAAAAAATAATCTTCACCTTATAACTTTTTTTCTTAGAATAAATTGATTTAAATTCACTTCTAGAAAAATTTTAAAGTCTATTATAACAATGTTTATTTAACTTATTATATTTTTTATTATTAAAATATTCACAAATATCTAATTTCAAATAATATATATATATATATATATATATATATATATATATATATATTTTACATGTGAATAATAACAAAATAATAAAATTATAATTATAAAATAAATGTAACTAATAATTTTGTAGATAATTTTTTATTATAAATATTTATTTTAATTTTAAAAAATTGTTAAATTTTAAAGAAACAATCTAACTTAAAAAACGGTTAAATTTTTAAAAAATATCACTTAAAAGATAAACCTAACAAGGTAATTATCTTAATTTAAAAAAGAATTACATATTAAAATGTAAAATTAAAAAACAAACTTATACGTACACAAAAAATCAAAATTGAATCTCAGTATATTTTATATAATAATACAGATAAAACCATATTGTAAAACATAAATTACAATTAAACTCATTTTGTAATAATTAAAAAAAATCATCAAAACCATGTGTTCCACTGTCTACATTTTAAAAGTATATATTTGTTTGGAAATGTCCACAAAGATCTTGATTACTATTCTTTCACATGCATCAGAATTTTAGCAATTTTTATAAAGATTGAGTCTACCTAATCAGTGTAAGTTCTAGAGAAACCTAGATTTCATAGTTATTGTTGAATTCAACCATAACAAGTTGCAGCCAGAGATTTCATCACACAATTTTTTAATAATATAGTAAGTTAAGAAGATTAGTAGTGTGATTATGATTTATTTACTTAACCAAAGCTTTTGAATATAGTTGGTAGGCACCATAAGGTTTTATTATTTAAATTTGCCACCCAGCTGTCCACAAAAGATTAATAATTCTTATATAATTAAAAACATTGAATGTATCACAAATGCAACATCACCATGTGATGAAATGAAACTATTAACATTAAAATATGCATGCTTTGTCCATGAATATTTTTTTTATTATACTCATTACTTCAATTGCTAGTGAATTCATCTTAGTGAAATTCTCAACTTCTTATCCCATTTATTGACCTAACAAAATTTATTTACATTTTCAAAGATAGAGCGATAGAAACAAATTTTATTTTATATAAAAAAATAAATGTAAATTTTCAGTTTTAAGATAATTCTACTCTTATTTTCTAACTAAATCAGAATATAGCTTTAGTAATCTACAAATTAAAAAAATATATTAAAGATCTGTGTAAAACTACGGGGATGAAGCTATATAATTAAACAACACTCAAAATATGTACTAATTTCACTATTTATTTTTAACAAACCTTTTAATAAGGAGGTTTCATGACAAGAGCTTCTAAATTATCTTTTTAATTGTACTTTTTGTTCTGATAACAAAATTTTTTTAATATAAAAATACATTAAATTCTTGCAAGAAAAAAAAAAATCTTATGCTACAAAAAAGGTAAACATTAGTTTAAGAAAGTTAAAATTATTCTTACAAACAATACCTTACCTTGTGGGAAGTTAAGATGATGAGAATATAATAGGATTGAAATCCCAGAGAAAAAGAAATAGCAATATTCTCTTAAAACATTTTCTTTTTCTTATTACAAACTATAAATTTTGGTGATCATACTTTTAAACCAAGAAACTGTCAAATGAACTACTTTCCAACAAGGGATATCATTTTAGTCATTTAATTTACTCTTTTAAAATTGATTTATATTTACATCTTTTAACAAACTATTATTTTTTTCCTAATTTATCTTTAAATTACTTAACTTTCCGGTCTCAATTCAAGTAATACATTTAATAAAAATTAATATATTATTAGATGTCTTAGTTTATATAATCTTTTATTTCGATTTGTTTATAGCCCATTTAAATAGATCTCTTTCTATTTTCAATTTTTGTACTATTTTTAAATACGTCATATTTTCTAATATTTTTACAGGGGTTATTGCTAATTATAGCTAGTTTAATGCTAAAAACAAAACCATTAATTAATATACTCAGAATACTGAAAAATATTTTAGATAAAATAGTTAATTTTTTACTATTTAATATAAAAAATAAGTTATATATTTCTTTTAATTTATCATCAATAACTTACTCTTAATATTTTATTTATTTAAATAGTTATAATTTACTTAGAGCTTTTGATTTATTTTTTATATATTTATTTTGTTATTATTATGTAAATCGTTATAAAATAATTTTTTAGTATACACACAAAGATTTAATTGTGAGTAAAAATAATAAAATATATTTTATAAATTTAGAATTATTAATTATACTGTTAAGATGCCTTGAATGTTATATTGTCTCTTTATCTCTTTTACTTCATATATCTATGAGTTGTAATGAGGTTTAAAGAGACTGTTATTTTTATCCTTTTATAAGGTTAAAAAATACATTCGTATCATATATCTCTCTATTATTATTTAGAAATAAAAAACTCTTGAAGTGTCCAGGTCACATTGACTGAACCACGTAAATTTGTGTGTCTTCTTTTTATCTTAATTTGTTTCTTTTTCATCTTGTCATAACATATACTATATTAAAACTATATGTAAAATAAACAAATTCTAACATCTTATTTTAATAGAATATTACTACTAAAATAAAGCATCACATAGTTAATATTTAAGAACGAATAATTCATAGCTAGAAAAGATTATTATAGTCATTCAAAAAGAAACCTCAACAACTTGACATAACATGATATATAAATGTAGGAAACTAAATGTTTATAACAAAATATAAAATATTTTTCAAAACATACTACAAAATAAACAACTCCAATTTAGGAACTAGGTGCCTGCATGATTGTTCCCAAGGTAGGTCAATTCTTGTTTCTTCATTTGCACATACCAATTAAGGTGATCATTGCAAAAGAAGAAAAGAAACACTAGACAGAACCACACAACAAAAGGTAAACTAATTTGCAAAAGAATCTTCATATAACAAAACTCAAGTTAAAATCATATACACATCATTCATAAAGACAAACATGTTTCAAGTACATACTAAACAAAACTCAATTGTTCAGATACATGTATTAATATCTGACTCTGACAAGTTTTGCACTTGTGATGGACCTTTACTATATTCTACAAAGATATTGTCAATGAGTTTCAACCTTACCACACACAAGGTTAGTCTCTTCTCGTCTTACGCTAAGGTAAAATTCCTAGACTATGATCTCTTACTACTCTCACCACATAACTCATCTTTCTCTGCATGAGTCTGAATGATTATTAGAGTGTTAAGATAACCTCTAATATTGAATCCTTACATCAATGCATATATTGAAGAACACATGCCTATCCACCCTAGATTAGCACACCAATCTCAACAATTTACATACTCATAGGATTATAGTGCTAACATTTAACTATCATCAAAATATCCATTCCAATTTCATAAAATTGAAAAGGTGAGAAATTTTACTAGTCTCACCTAACAAAAGCCTCCACTCACCCAATTAGTAGTACTTGAAGGCCCATTTGCTCAACGATTAAAGATTTTGTCCAACAACTCTAACATTAGAACAATTTTTGCAACAAATTACCCAGCGAGTCCAATGAAGGCACCACTGGAGCTCCCTGAAATTTGTATGTCAAAATTCGCCCAGTGAGAACTCACTCGCTCAAATGATCAAATTCTTTGGAATTTGATTTCATTTTCGTTTAGCAGATAATTTGGATATAGCCCAATGAAATGAGTATTGGGAAGAATAATTTAAGTTCTCGCTTAACGACACTCACTCACATAGCAACAAAAAAACTCTAGAAGGTGAATTATGCAAACTTGCTCAGATATAAGATGCCTCTCGCTCAACGAGTCTGCATGATTCAAAGAACGAAATCTAACATTTCAGATAGTCTCGACCACATTAAAGCAAATCAAAAGCCTCATACAAACCACAAACGTATACAATTGCAAATTAAAAACAACTAAACCAGTAAAAATCATAAATCCAAATAAAATTTACTATCAAACAACAATAGTTCATGATATATGCATACATCTTACAATTCGATGCTTCATACCTAAAGTCACAACTCAAATTAACAATTCAAGGAAATCAATCATACCATTACCATCTAACAGCCAAATTAAATCAATTGAACAATTCAAAACATAAAGAAACTCAAGATTAACTTTCATCTCTTGTGACACAGCTTAAACAAATTTAAAAATACCAAATCACCTTCAGACTCATATGATGCTCTATTTATAACTAAGAATAACACATACGATCAAACCAAACCAACAGGATAATTGATGAGTAAAAAATTACATTGATGACTCAAGGAACACACATACAAGTGGAGAAAGACTACATGTAAAGGAAGAACAAATCATTACTCTTGTTTTGTTTTCGAGCCTTATATAATTTAAAACTAATATAAAGTTTTTAGTTTGAATTCCTCTAAATATTATCATGATTTAGTTTTTTTTTCTCAGTTTTAATTTAAAACTTTTACAATTTGTTAGGGCTAATTTTTAATGTTTATTATCAATTAAAAGGGCTAATATATATATATATATATATATATATATATATATATATATAATTAAATATAAAAATGTTCAAATAAAAAAAACAGTTATTTAAAAAGTAAAATTAATACAATAATTATTTTAATTTAAAAAATTATTTAAAGGATAAAATTAAAAAATAGAAGTGGATATAAAAAAAATCCCTTTAAATAAATAATAAAAAAATATATAAAATATATTTATTATTTTTTCCTTTAGAGATAAAACTTCATTTATGATATATTGGAACATAAATAGCTTTACAGTAATTCAAAATTAACATATCAAAATTAATATCTAAAAAATAAATTATAAATGTTAAATTAAATTGTAATTATATTTTAGTAAAATTAAAATATTAAAAATACAAAAATTAAATTAAAATTAAAAGCAACATGCAATTATTTAACTTGTATCAAATAATAAATATATTAATTAAATAAATTAAATTACTATAATAATCAATATATTTTTTTTTACTTTTATTAAAGTAACTATTTATAACTATGAAAGTTAAAAAATGTGAAAAATTTTAGACTAATAAATATTTTTTTGCAGTGTAAAAAAAAAAAACATATTTGTAATAAAACTTGTAGTCCTAATTTTGAACAAAAAAAATTATTGAAATGAGGTTAAAAAGGGATCTACCAAGATGACAGAAAGACTTGGAAGTTTTTAGTAACTTACCTCATGATCTGTCTAAACCAAAAGCTCTATCTTATAATACAAGGTCTGCACATAGCCAACCCCAATTCTTCCTTAAATATCTTCTTCTAATGAATGAGACAGTGATTGAATTCAATTTTCAAGATAAACATGGCTTGTTACCTCATTGGCACACACAATACAGCACACCACAACAACCCAAACAACTTCCAGATCCTTCCACAACATTCTATGAGTCATATCAGTGGGTTCACCCTTCTCCCTCCCCTGTTCCCCCTTATATTCACTCTCCCTTTCTCCTCCTTTTTCCATTCTCAAACAATTTTTCCATTATTCTCAATTATTCATCACACCCTCTTCCTCTCTCACCAATCAAAAGAGCTTTTCTGAATAAAAATCATGGCTTCAGGGACCACCGAGGTGCCGGAGAATTCTGTTTTCGAGAGGGTCGAGCGAAACAGAGACATAACTCTGTTTCTTCCCTTTCTCTTTGGCCTCTCGGAGACCACCGCAGGACGGGACGGCGATGACCCACGTCACGAAAACGGGAACACTGAAGCCCGCCAGCCTCAAAGAATCATCTTGGTGAACCCCTTCACTCAGGGCATGGTGGTCATCGACGCGGACTCGCGCCTCGAAGCTCTGTTTCGCGAACTCGGCAGCGGAAAAGGTGGTCGACCTCCGGCTACGAAGGAATCCATTGAGGCCATGCCAAGTGTGGAAGTTGGAGAGGGTGAGGATTTGGAGTGCGTGGTTTGTTTGGAGGAGTTTGAGGTTGGTGGGGTGGCGAAGGAGATGCCGTGTAAGCACAAGTTTCATGGTGATTGTATTGAGAAGTGGTTGGGGATGCATGGGTCTTGCCCTGTGTGTAGGTACGAGATGCCCGTGGAGAATAATTTCGGGAGGAAAAGCGAGGAAGAAGAAGGGGGAGAGAGGAGAAGGGATGGTGGTGATGAAGTTTGGGTTAGTTTTTCTTACAATAGGATTCGGAGAGGCCAGGATCATGATCAAGCTGCTTCTTCAAATGATGATTCTCCATCAAGTCATGGAGATGATGATGATGATGATGTTGTAGAGAGTTAGGGAATGGTTATGGTTTTGGGTACAGAGTGTTATCGGTTTTGAAATTGGGGAAGGATTGATAAATATATGTACAGGAAAAATTGCACGAAATTGTTATTATATTATATATTTTCTTGCAATGAATAAAGAATGATGATTTTTTTACTCGTCTTGGTTGCATTGATGTTGATTATCGCATCACAAATTTCTGGAATTGCTATTAGAAACGTGTTGAACTCAGAAATTTAAATAATTTTAGGACTAGCGAGAAAGAAAGGTTCATGAAGGTTTTCTTGTTCTCTGATTCAAAGTTAGTCAATGAAATGGATGAGATGAGAGGGAATGAAATGAGATGAAATGAATTTACATTGCAGAAGCAGAATTGTGATTTGCATGGTACACACTGTTAGGCTTCTTCTGAGCGCTGCCTTATTGTTTTTTACAAGCTGGTTTTGTTTGAAAGGTAATAACAGAGAGATCATTTTGTTTTATCTTTGGCATTTGAGTCAGAAGCTGCATTCCTTTCGCTCAGAATCTTGAGTCCTTGGTACCTTCCTAGCATGAGAAGGGTGGCCATTGGGTTTGTGCCCGGTGACTCTGAAAAAGTTGAGCCATCCAATACTCTCAATCCCTTTATACCATAAACCCTGTAGTGCTCATCGACCACTGATCCAACCGTGCAACCACCATGATAGTGATAGATTGTTCTCACATTTTTCTTGCAGAAGTTTCTAATATCAACATCAGCAGATGTCAGTTTTTCTTGCCGTGACTCACCTAGGAAAAATGCAATAGACTTTGACCTTGCAATTCTGTCAAGCAGTTTTGTCATCTTGACACATTCCTCCATGTCATTTTCACTAGCTAGATAGTTGAACCTCACAGAAGGGTTCAGCCTGGGGTCTGTGTTGTTCAGGTGAAGCACCCCTTTTGAAGTAGGCATAGCTATCTTGGCAGCAACATTAACCCTTGTGGAATTGGAACTTAGAGGAAGTATTGATGCTTCAACAATAATTTTGTAGTCATCTGTTATGCCTGCAATTTGAGGTGGATCAGGAAGCCTATTCTGTGGCTTAGAATCCACCAAAACTGCTATACAAGGGTTATCTTGCATTCCTTTCCCAACCCCTTCAATGTCACGCACTAACGAAATGTTGAACTTTATCAGTTGTTCTTTTGGCCCTATGCCACTTAGCAGCAGAAGTTGGGGACTACCCAATGCACCTGCTGCCAATATCACATCACCCCTTGAACTTGAATTCTGCACTTCTTTTATGTAGGCTTCATGAGTTTCATCTAATGTGCCATTGCTCTGCATGAAACTTATACCCTTAGCTCTGGTTTCATTCCTGTAACCTACAAAGAAGCTTGTTCAATTTAGACTTCAAACTACCTGTTATAGCAAGTTATAGAAAGACTTTTATTATACTCATTTTTGTTTTACTTACTATTGTGATGAAAGAGGATTCTCTTGACAGTGGCATTTATGAGAACTGTGAGGTTCTTTGGGTTCCCAGCATTCAGAAGATCTGCTGAGGTGTGTCTCTTTCCAAATTCATCAAACACACTTCCAGAAATCTTGGTTCCCTTGATATGTTCCAAGCTGAAGCCATTGTATGGTAAAACTCCTGCTTCAAGTATGCTGAATTCAGCAACAGATTGCCATGGTGAGAGATAAAAAGGAGGAAAGACAACCTTTGATTCCACCCATTCATAAGCTTCTTTGACCAGCTTCTTGTCCCAACCAGCTCTGCAAACAAATTCCTCACTTGCTCTACTGTAAAAGCCCCCATTTATAGCTGATGATCCTCCCAGAACTCTTCCTCTCACATTGCCAACTCCATCCTGTGACATGAAACTTTGTGCCACTGACATGTATTTATCAGTCTCAAGTAATGGAATTCCATAGTTCCTCCTTTCTATCACCAAAGGATTCCCATAGGGTGAACCACCCCTTTCTACAAGCAGCACAGAGAATTTCTCTGATAGAGTAGCAGCTAATGGACAACCACATGTGCCTCCACCCACTATAATATAGTCATAAGACTTCCCTGCAACTTCCTTTACATCAGAAGTCATGTGCCATTGCCTAACATTTCCTACAATGGAAAATCAAGTAAAGACCCTTCAAATCAAAAAATTGTTTCAAGCTCAATAAGAAAGCAAAGAGAAGTTATACATAACTTACCTGGAGGCTCAAAAGGAAAAGACAGAACCAAAGTTGCAAGAAGAAACAACACAGATGCTATGAGAAGCCTATGAACTAGGTTAATTTGTGGAAGTTCCATGTTGCAATGAGCTAATGCTTGACTTGTGAGTTGATTTTATTTGCCAAAATGTGGGCTAAGCAAATCATTTTCTTTCTCTTGGCTGGTGACACCAATTGATTAAAGTTTACACTGCATAAAACATTTAAAAAATGCGCATGGTGTTGCTAATAATTCCTTCTTCCTTTGTTGGCCACAACCGTTGTCTGTTAGGGGCATGATGTTTCTGTCTAACCTTGAGTTTCATAGGTGGTTGTGATATCCAAAAAAAGAGAGAAGGTTTTGTTAAAATAATATTTCGTGTGAATTAAGTCCACACAGTTTTTTGAAGATCAAGGCTAATGATTCCATTCAATCAGTGTTTTTAGTTTCTTATATCCATCAGAATTTCACTTTGTTAGCATGGTCAAAGAGACTTTTATACGTTAAACAGTGAAAATTATTACAAAGGTGTGGGCATGATTGCATGTGGGTAAAAATGGAATAATGTATGATGTTGTGGGTTGTAACAATAATAATTATGCATGTAGACATAATTAATGATCTGGGTTTAGACGTCACTTAATCGCATTATAAGTATTCCATTGCATGATGATATGTTTGGAAGAAAAAGAGTGAGTGGGAAAGGTGTCACGTGCCTTGCATACGACCATATATGTATTCCATTGTTGACTATGATGAATACGACAATGAATGGAGGGACCCAAAGGAGTGAGTGTGACTCTTTCATTTTCTATAACTTTTGATACAAGTAGTAAATTAAATGATTAAGGAGTTAATTATTGAGACAACTGAGTTTAAGCATCTAATTCTAATAATACTATTTACTTTGCCACATATTTTACAATAACACTCATTGTTCACAGACATTTAATCAATATCATTTTTTTTAATCTTCTTTTTTCAATCACATCATATTATATATATATATATATATATATATATATATATATATATAAAGAAAAATTAACTTTAATATGTAATGAACCTAACTCTGAATATAGAATTAATGTGAATAGTCTAATTTCATACTTATAACTGCATATTAACGGGGTGTTCATTTTACACTAAAGTTAATTTTGTTTTCTTAAATAATATAAATTCTCATTATATTAAAATGATTATTTACCTTTTTTTATTTGAGTTATTTTAACAATATTGTTTTTATAATTATAATTAGGTGATATATTAGAATAATAATTACGAACATTCAATTCTTTAATTTAGTCATAAGTAAACATTCATTTATCATTAAAGGACTAAAAGAAGATTTCTTATTACTTGACCATGTAATTTATATTTGAATACAGGATTTTAAACTAAAAATCTTATCAAGAACCGGTTAAACCAACTACAAAATGGTAAGAAAAGCCTTGGTCAAGGTAGTTGTTTAGCCTATCGTATTATTCATATAATTATAAATCGTGGAATTCTAACATTTTACTTTTTATAAAAACATATTATATATTATCAAACATACATTCATGAAAAATAAAAATTAATTCATTATCAATATTTAATCAAGTTTAGAAAATTCATTAAAAACTAAAATCACCTAAAGTATGTCAATAAAAACATTCTCATTCTCTAAATGTGAGATAGCGAGAACACTGTGTTGCTACCACTTTAGTTTTGACTTAATCAAATTCATGGTTGACTTATAATTGGAATCTACCATTCTAAACACTTACATTATAGAAAATACACCCTTTAAATATTAAAGAAATTATTATATACTATTTTATAAAAAAATTATAATTTAAAATTATAACACTGTATGCAAAATTATAATATTATAAACAAATGTATATGGTTACGATAAATAATAATATTTCTTCCATGATCTAATTATCCAGATAACAAAGCATAATTGTGTAGTAAAATGTATATGATTACGGTAAACCAAGTATTTCTTCCCTAATCTAATTATCCAGATAACAAGCCTAATTGTGTCGTGAAATGTATATGGTTACCGCAAACATAGTATTTTGAATTATTTCTTTATACTAATTATTCGAATAACAAAGCCTAATTGTGTTTATTTGTTACTCAAAGTAAAACTAATTGTCATGGACCACTTCAATCTTTTCAGCAAAGCTAGCGAGTAAAATTATCACGAATCCTACGAAAAAATTAATGTGTGGAGTGAGATGCCAAGAGCTCCAGAGAAATGGAGGCGACTTCGACGAGAGTCGTTCTGCGAAGACGGAAAGACAACCGAAAGTAGAGACCACTGAAGGAGGACCCACGACGGGAAGACGGGGAATAACATCAACGACGGGAAGATATTGTACACAAATAGTGTAGACATAGTGAAATGTATATGGTTACGGTAAACATAATATTTCTTCCCTAATCTAATTATCAAGATAACAAAGCCTAATTGTGTACTAAAATGTATATAGTTACCGTAAACATAGTATTTCGAATTTTTTTCTCTATACTAATTATCCGGATAACAAAGCCTAATCGTGTTTATTTGTAGTTGAAAGTAAAACTAACTGTCGTGGGCCATTTCAATTTTTTCAGCAAAGCTAGCTGAGTAAAATTATCACGAATCCTATGAAAAAAGTAATGCGTGGAGTGAAGTGCCAAGAGTTCCTGAGAAACGGAGGTGGCTTCGCCGAGAGCGGCTCTGCGAAGATGGAAAGACAATCGAAAGCAAAGAGAGTCGAAGGAGGACTCGCGACGGGTAGACAAGGAATAGCAACGACGACGGGAAGATATTGTACACAAATTGTGTAGACATAGTGAAATGTATATGGTTACAATAAACATAGTATTTCTTCCCTATAGGGAAATGTATATTGTTACTGTAAACCTAGTGTATTTCAAATTATTTCTCTATGCTAATTGTCTAGATAACATAGCCTAACTATGTTTATTTCGAATCAGCAACCCCTGTTTTCTTGATATCTCAATATATGCCTTCCATTCTTCTCTTTATTAATAACTAGCATAAACATAGGCTCTAGTGTGCATGTGTGTATGCATTTTTTAAATATGTGTGATATTATATTAGTAGGTAATGATATTGTAATGTTATTAAGTTAATATATAAAATAAAATTATATTTATTAAAAATAAAGTGAAATATATCAGAAGAGATAAGAGAATAACCGTTGATAAATAAAGAAGAAGAGAAGAAGTAGAGATAAACGATTTTCTAAAAAACTGGTAAAAATAATGGTCAATTTTTAAAAATTTAATAAATAATTATATTTTAAAGGATAAAATTGGTATTTTGAAATGTGGACACAAAAGAGGGAATCTCTTTATATCTATAACAATATATAAAAAGATTTCTTCTTTTGTGTCCATATTTCATAGTACCAGATTTACCCTTAATTATTTTATAAATAATTTATTTTTAATCTTTATTCTAAAAACTTTTTTGTCTTAAACCATTATTTTAAAATCTTTTTGTACATATTTTATTTTTTTAATTTTATATTTAAAACTATTTTAAAAATTAATTATATATTTATTATTGATCTTAACTTAAATTTTTTGAAAATTAAAAAATGCGAACACACAGCTACGAGATCGTCTGTGTGTTCGCTAGTTTTTATATATATAATGAGTTTTTCTACTTATAGCACAATTTGCTTTTGTGCTTTTGGTGAATAAAAAAGGGTGGTTAGGGTTAGCTGTTACTGAAATGTAACACTAATCACAACCTTCTTTTTCTAAGAAGTCTCGTAAAAATCATCGTAAGATACTGTTTGGTAAAAATCAGCGTAAGATACTGTTTGGCGTTGTGATTTCTTTTCTCTGGTTTGGTTCTTAATGTCGATTTTGTCGTATTTAGATAGACAATGAAAATATACCTCTGTGCCTTTTTTAATACTTCAATAGGCGGGTAATTTTAGTTTCTGTAGTTTTAATTCTTTAATTTTAGTTAGTTTATTTAAAAAAACAGACAATTTTTATGTTTGTATTAGGATTAAATATGATTTTGGTCTTCAAGTTTTAGTGAATTTTGGAATTAGTTTGTCTTCAAAATTTTATACCAATTTAGTCCTTTATCTTTATAAATGTGAATTTAGTCTTTCTAATCAAATTTTGTTAAGTTTATTTCACATTTTAAAGGTATTTTATTATAATATTTGAGTTAACATTGAAGAAAAAAATGTATCAAACAATGTAAACAATTCAAATATTATCATGCAATGCGTTTGAAACGTTTGATAAATTTAACAAAATTTGGTTAAAAGGACTAAATTCACACATTTTTAAAGATGAAAGATTAAATTAATCTAAAAATTTTAAAGAGAGACTAATTCTAAATTTCGTTGAAATTTGAGGGACAAAAACATATTAATTTGATTTTAGTTTAATATTTTAAAAAATAGACAATTTTAATATCAATATTTGTTTATCATCTAATTTTCAACATACGATATGCGATAGACACTACACATTGCAAATCATTAGCAAATATTAAGGTAAGTAGATTTAAGCTAGTATGCTAATTCTACTTATATGAAGTAATTTGGGTGTTTGATAGAATCTGATTGTTTGCTCGTTTTTCATATGATTCGTGCAGAAATGGTTAAAAAAGGTGAAAGAGTATTCTAATATAAATATTCTTAATCCATATATATGCACAATCTTGGATTCCTAAGAGCTAATCATTAGAAGCAACAAAATAATTTATGAATGAATTTACATTAAGAGATTTATCTATTTATTAAATGGTGTTGAGGGAAATAATTCTTTAAGAAGAGACAATGTCGTTTTCAATGCATGAGAACAAACTTCTTTTTCAATTAATTTTATTTATGGTTTATTTAAACAAACCAAAGGGCTGTAAGATGCTCATGAACTTGTTTAATAACAGTGTTCCACATCTAAACATGATATGGATAATGCATTCATTCTAGAGTTAAGGAAGAACATCATATAATTTAACTAAATCAATTATTCAAACAACAAGGTTGCCCCCTAAAAATCGACAACATTATATCAATAAACTAAAGTTAGACCTCATCAAATCAATTATATTTTTCAACTGCACAAGTTTTTTTGACTCATCATTCATTCATTCCTCAATTGTTTCCTTTTTTCCACAACTTATGCTCATTACACACATCATTATATATAGGTCATAAGTTTCTTTCTGCCCTTTAAAAGTTCAAGCAAACTTATCTAGTTACCATCAAACACAACAGTCCCAGTAAGTTACTTAGAGGTAAAAATGGGTTCAAATTGGAATAGTAATGATCTGTGTTAGACGTTACCAACACATTTTGGTAGGGCCTTTAGAAGGCTAATAATTAAACCAAACCAGTGGGTACCATTACCAACTTGTAACAGCAGAAATTTGTTATTCTCTGACCCAATATCAGCATCACCAATAGATGGCAAAAGAGAGAGATTGGTTACTGGTTGGAGAGATATGGCTCACCATACCATATCACTATACATGCCTTATACCTTTTTTCTTCACCAGGATATACAATCAAATTGTTCTTTCTTTTCATTATAATCATAAAAAATATACATACTATATTAACATATTTGTTTAATGACAGATTTTGCCGCATATATTATACATACATACATATATATAATATTAGGGAGTATGTAAAAACTATTTTCATGGTTCCCAAAAGTTTAAGCTGCAATTTAAGTCTAATGTTTTTGAAGTTGTTGAATCCATGTCAATCTGGCATTGGCTGTTCAAGTCAAGCATTTCTGGTTTTCTGAACTTGTTGCCACTTCTTTTTTCACAGGGTTGTTCAACAACATACCTACCATCATTAGATTTTGTTGCTGCACTTCTCTTTCTCCCACTAGCCTCACTGCTAGATCCAGTGTTGGATGCTTTATTCTCAGTGTGAAAGCCCATCAACGGCAATTCAAGTGAAGCATTATTGGAGCTTTTGAACTCCTCTATCTCTTCCATTGACTGTTTCTCTTCCTTTCTCCCAGAGCTTTCAGAAGAGGTTAAGGAACTTTCCAGTGAACACATAGTGCCTCTGTCTCTTTTCCTGTCCCCACAGCTTAAACTCAACCCTCTTGTCTCTGTTAGTTCTGAGATAGGAGAACTTGGACAAGCATTGTTGATGATGGTGACAAGCTGGGAAAGTTCAGCTTTTGTGAGCTCTATCCCCACTGGGGCAGAATTGTATCCAGCAAGTGCTTCCTGTGCTTTCTTTAGCACTGATTGCAAATACTTCCCTTGAGCTTCAATTCTGAGCTGCAAATGTTTCTGCACCTGAAATCACCATCCAAAATGATTCACATGACTTTATGCGTCATTCAGAATTGAAACAAGGGCAAGGTTTTTATAAAATGATAAACAATCGCCATTTTAGCTGCAACATCAAATAATTTTTCAGTATATATGATCAAACTAACTGTGACCGCATTAATCACATTTTGCAGCATCAAGGAACATGACACAGTTTTTGAATTCATAATCATATCTAATGTGCTACCTCAATTTGTTCATAAAGTTTCCTTTGTACTTCCATTTGCATTTGGAGGGCCTGAGCTATCTGCATGTTTCTGGTAAACGAACACAGAACTTGACGAATTAATCCTCTAGGAAATACTATTTCCATGTGAGACACAGTCTTTGAAAATAAAATAAAAGTATTTGATTAATTTCAAATTATTACTCAGTAATTTGATTCTGGGGCCCAAGACTGATTTCCCTGCTGCAATGGCCATCACTGCTCTTGGTTTCTATGTAATCTGCACCAAAAAAAGGAGATACTATGCGAAGTGAGATAATTACTAATCATGCTATTTGCTGTTGAAGTAGACACTACTAGTCACCTTCTTGTTTGCTGTCAGAGCTGGTATCTAGTTGTTGGCTTTTCCCAAGTCTATATTTCTGTAATCAGAAACAGAAAAAATGTCACAACTTCTGATTTCCATATTCAGTGAAGGAAAAACAAAGAAATATAATATCATTACAAAAGGGGAATGAAAATGCCTGTAAATGGCTCTTCAGGTGGTACAAAGTAAGTCCTGGAATCCCCATCACCCTCATAAGACTCTTTGGAGTTGCTTCTGCCACACGATGCCACAGTGTGAAAAATAGTATCAGATAAGATGTACTATAAAATCTAATGATAACAATGATGGTAATAGAAATACTAAGGTTGATGAAGTTTGTGTTATACTCACTATCTGCACCTCCAAGCTGATTTGTGGCCTCAATGAACCGTTGGTGAAGTTCAGGAGTCCACTTTAGCCTTGGTTTGGCATCAGTGGACAACACAAAATGCATGCTTTGATTTTGCATGTTTTGTAGATCCATTTGCTATTTATGGAGGAGTTACAACTTACTTACTGGCAAAGGACTGAAAAATAGATGTCTTTTGATCCTTTTAGCTATGCATCAATATGTGCCAGCTATAGTTCTCTTTATAACTTGGAGTTGGTTGTGTTGTTCTGTGATCTCACTCCATATCAGGAAACATAAGTGGGGTTATGTTGGGGGAATATATGCCATGAGATGTGGTTCTTCCTCTCTCATCCCAGTTCATACCAACTTTTTCTTTTTTCTTAAAAAAAAATTCCCTCTATTCTTTCTTCTTTGACTTGAATGGGGTGGAGAGAATCTCTGATGCAGCAATAACAGGGAAAGCAAAACAGCCCAATTTTGAGTCTTAAAAGGAGAGAAAAGAGGGAAAGTGTGTGGTTTGTTTTTATCTTGCTGTTTTCCCACTTCACAATCTCCCTCTATGGTTGATTCCCTACTGAATTAGGTAGGCCCACCATAATGAATAATAGGGTACTACTTTCCTAATGCTGTGAGAAACTTTTAGGTAAAATAAAAATTATGGGGATGCCGTAAACCAGTTAAGGATATTTTCATCTTGCAATCAAAAGTGAAAAAACTGAACGAACTAATAATCTTATTTCAACTTTCATTTTTTAAAGGAGATTTTCTGACAGTTAATTTTCCTATGAAGGAAAACTAGTTTCAAGCCCAAAAAATGATCATGTTATGGAAAAAAAATTAACTTTTCATTTGAATACATTATTCCAAACTTATATTCTAAAACAAAAAAGAAGTGGAGTCAAATACTTTAATTATGTTTTTCTTTCATGTAGTGTTTGTTTGTGGTGGCATTGGCAGATTCTTTTTGTTCCATGTAGGGATGGAGGAATCAAAGAATCTAGGATTGGATTTTTGGACCCAGAGTCCCCATGTTTGTACAAAGAAAGTAATGTAGAAGAAAGAGAACTAATCAGGCCTGTTCAAAGATCAAGATGGAGCTGCTATGAAAAGGAAACTAATAAAATACTTGCTTGTTCAAGACACTTAACAGGTAACAATTAATTTGTTACATTATCCTTGCAAAGGAATCGCAACCCCCAAGTTCATTAAGGGACCATCACCACAGTTCAGTGCTTGTCATGACATAACTAAGCACTAACCCAATCAATCGGTGGGGTCATGTATATATATAAATCCATCATTGATTGTAAAGCTGTATTCCATCAAGGAATTGAACCTTAACAAAACATGCATAATATAAGAGTCTACAGCACACACAGATAAAAAATTTTCTATTCCAATTGTGTTGTACTTACAAGTTCCTCCACATGTTGCTATTGAGCTGCAAGGCAACAAAGTAACTAATGGAAGTGAGTAAAAATTTTTAGTCAGAAGGAGATGACAGAACATAGCAGTTAACTTTTCTTTGTAATATGAATTATTAAGCAAGCCATCTACAGGGCTCACTCATCCATCACAGAAAGAATTTATTCTAAAGGGAATGCTTGCTTTAATGCTGTGATATATATCCAAGCTGAGGAGAATAAAAGATGTTTTGGCCAAAAATAAAAGGAAAAAAGAAAAGGGTAAAGGGGGTTTATAATGGCCAACAACAAATTGTAAAAGTCAATTCAAGCAAGCCACTCTTCACATTCTTCTTAGGGTGGCGTTAAGAGTTTGATCACTACAATCAAAATGCAATTATTTGGCCTTAGAAACACTACCATTCCAGTACCATGAAATCCCATGAATTACTCAACAGTGTACCAGGATTCAAAACTGAGGAAAATCGACCCCAATTTACTTTAAGCTATCCATTGGAAGAGCAATAACACTTGCACACACATGCACTACACTGGTTAGTTGACTTAGCACAATTCAACTGCTAGTGGAATGTAAGACACAATATTTGGTGTAAAAAACTTAGAAATCCACTAAGCAACAGTTATGAATTCAGATAAGTTTACAAGAAAGGGTAGGGTGGGTCCTACAAGACCAAGAGGGAGAAGGGTAGGTTCTTCCTATGTAAGCATATGCTGCTGCTTTGTGTATGTCTCGAAATATACATTCAACTGTAGTGGCAAGCTTAGCTGAGATTGGAAGAAAGGAATATTATTATTATTATTATTATTATTATTATTGATTGATGACACGTTTTGTGGTGAGTGGAGGAAAGGGTTGAAAGAGAAGGAAAAAAAGAGGGAGAGTAATTGCAAGAGCTTAGTCTTTAACAGGTGGTGTACTTGAAGCTCCTTTGTTGCTTTAATATATTCCACAACAGGTAAAGGAGATTCCATGATGATGCTAAATCCAAAGGGACCCCGGTATTTTTATTAGATCAGTAGGAGAAGGTCCGGTGAATCAAAAGTCATTTAAGCAAAGTTGGCTCATCAATTATTACTCTTTTAATGGACCCATCAAGGAAGATCTCACAAATCCAAAAGCAGTGAAAGAAGATGAGAAGAATGTGGCCTCAGGAATCACAAAAAGAGAAGCAAAAGGAACTTGTCAACATCCCACCATAGAATAATTCAATTTTACTGAAACAAAAACATTTTGTCAAACATAACACGGTCACTTCCTCAAAATGACGTGAGCCATATGTCACTGGGTAAATGCAGGACTTCAACCTAGAGTGGTAGAGTAGGCATCAAGCATTGCATTTTCTTTTCTTTTTATCTGCAACATTGCTATGCTACATGCTTTTTTCTCCATTTCCTTTGCTTAATCTGTGTCACCACAACACCAATGAAAAACCAAAACCAAGACATATTCCGGACTATTAGGAAACTTTAACATCGTATATTCAGACCTATAAGGTGCCATAATTGTATAGGTTTCAACAGATCAGGTCATGAAAGGTACCTCAGTTTCATCTCAGGACATGGATTCGTGGAAAGTGATAAGAATGGTACAGTTTTGAGGGGTAGGAGCTCTAACTAGGCCTCCCCATGTGCTCCAAAATGCCCCTAAAGGGACACTTAACCTATTGTTTTGTATCATCAAACCATTCTCTATCAGATCAAAGTATGAACAATGCTTCCATCTTCTTGAAGTTTTGCAAATAACTTATTCACATCAAGAATGTTCTCTCAGGCTCAATCCTAGTCTAACTCCAGTTAAAATGGCCCACTACGCATCAAAGTAAACACTGTCACAACACAACACTCAGTGCTTCAAATAATTGAACTAGGTGGATGACATAAAACGCATGTATTCCAATACCATCCAATTACATCGTGCAACTATATATCGCAGGTTCATCAAAGAACATGTACAAGAAACAGATATTTTGACATGGGATGTTACAAATTACTCTATGCGTTCTCATGGGATGACACCAACTAAAAAAAGTTCTCTCATTTGAACTTGTCTAATACAAAAGTTACATCTAATCATGTGAAAAATATTAATTAAATACTCAAAAACTACATATTCTAACCAAGAATACAGCTTCTTACCCTATCTACAGGCCCCTGCACAACTACAGTTGTTAAACACTGAATGCCACAGATTCATTGAATTCTGGAATCTCATTGGGGGAAACACACACTTGTGCAACTATCAAAGTCTTTCACGAACTGTCTGAGAAGACAAAAAGAGAATCGTACCAGAATATTCCCCACATATGTAATTCAGCCAAACCATCACATTTTTCTGGGCCTCTGCCACGCCAATTTCACAGTAATTGGAAGAGCACTGCACCAGAAATTCAAAATTAAGTTGCCTCAGTTCAAAAAATCCAAAAGTAAAAGAATATGAAGATTTCTCCTTCTTTTTTTTTTTT
>Ga0214543_1006778_pt1 | contig 20165 bp, 7 predicted proteins | sample CNSS2metaG_FD_160094 | JGI IMG/M metagenome (GOLD analysis project Ga0214543, IMG submission 160094) | Root nodule microbial communities from cowpea collected in UCLA plant growth center, Los Angeles, California, USA - CNSS2 | ecosystem: Host-associated > Plants > Roots > Nodule | place: USA...
CAGAAGCACGATATGGTCACTAGGAACCCTAGCTGGGAAAAGAACGAAATGAGCAATAGAAACAAGTATGGGCTTGCCACAACACTTACATGGAGTAGGAAAACAACTTCGAACTAGCTCGAAGACGACAGAACCCTAACCCTAGTAGAGCGTCCCGTGGGAGCAAGGGGATGACGACTGGTTCTTTTCTGAAAGTGAATGAAATGTGGAATTAGGGCAACACGAAGGGTTCTTATATCATGGGCCAGCCTTTTAGGCCCACTGCTGCAGGGTAACCCTAAAGATTAAGATGGCAGAAATAAAAGGGGCCTTACATTTCCTACCCGTTGCGGGTTTTATCTGCGGGTACAGATTTTTTTGATATCCCTAATTATAATCAAATATAATATATATGATATAATTAGTTATTTTGTTTACTTTTCTGTTTAGTTAGATTCTGAGACCCTTGAAAATTCTAAAAAGTTCATGTTGTATCTTGGGAGATTTTGCGCAATACACCACATATAAGTCCTTAAGAGCAGTGAATCTACACGCCTCAATAAGTCTTTTGTTCATGATTTTGTCAACTACTACAACAATCTTAAGGACTTATGCCTGACAACAACAACGACAACACATCCTCAACGGAGAATCCAAATACTATTTTCAGAGCTCATACAGTCTTTGTGAAACTTTTTCCGGATATGTCCAAAATTGAGGTATTCTCTGGACAGAACTTTCGACGTTGACAAGAACGTGTGTCTACCCTTTTAGACATGTACGGAGTTGCTACTGCTCTCACATCTTCAAAACCCAACTCCAATATCCCTTCAAAACAAGTTAAAGACTGGATTCATGCAAATAAGGTATGTCGACACACTTTACTTAGTGCATTGTCTAATGACCTGTTCGATGTGTACTGTTCATACAAGGAAGCAAAAGAAATTTGGGATTCTTTGATCCTCAAATATACTGCTAAAGAGTGGAATTATTTCCATTGATTATGTTAGGTTAGAACAAAATCTAGCAGATCCTCTGTCTAAACCAGTGGGAAGAAACATGATATTAGAAACATCGAGAGGAATGGGTCTTAAGCCACTTGCAAACAAGCAAGTGGTGGTAACCCAACCTTTGTGATTGGAGATCCCATGAATAAGGTTCATATGGGTAAAAACAAGTCACTTGTTAGTTCTGATAGCACTAAATTGATTTTAAATCAATTATGTCCATTCCTATTGTGTGTGTGAAAGTGCTAGAGACTGCATTTTTTAGAGGTTAAACCTTGTGATTAAATTCTCTATGGTGTAAGAATTTTAGTTTAAACAAAATTTTAATGATTTTCATATCCCTTATGGGTGGTGTATGATTTGCAACATACACTTGATGAAATCACCTATATAAGTGTCAAGAGAGGCCGCTTGTATGAGATTTTGGCATGATCTCTAGAGCACTCATGAATACCAGGCACGCGCGTGACCTAATAAGCACAACATAACGATAATAACAAGAATTATGGGGGTGTATTGTGATTGATAAACCGTTAACACATACTAAGTTTTTTGGTTCATATAGCTTGCTATACCAACTACACTATGTGTTAAGTTTCTCAATCTAGGACTGGTTCATATAGCTTGCTATACCAGCTCTGATGCATTACATCCTATGTGAGACCCCAGATTTTCTTCCTTAGTTCTTTCTATATCTTATCTTTTGCAATATGTGGGGATTGTTGAATATAATATTGCAAAAGGTATATATATTGCCTTTGGTAACAAAATCCGTTTGAGGTGCCTCCTTTTTAGTTGCCACAATATTCTGAAGCTATGCCCACACCTTTCGGAGCAGCACATAAAGTGGAGATATCCTTTCGTAAGCAAAGGGGTGGTTTGGCAATCCGTGACATGATGCTTATGAACGTTAAGGAGTTGTTGTTGTTTTTTCCGCAAGTTACGTGATTCATCTGCAAACCTTGATGGGCATATCTTAGATCTTTTATATTCTCTCCATGGGCCATGGTGTTAGATCCACTTTTCAACCTCTATAAATAGAGGCTTAAGTTCACCTCTGTAAACACAAAACTCACACTTCCTTACATTCTCTCTTGTTTCTCACTCTTTCCCATCTTATAGTTCTATTATAGTATCCTGGGTTATTTATTTACTCTTTCTTAAGAGATAGTCTTGCTAGATTTTGAGATCTTTAGAAATTTTGAGAAGTTCCTGTTGTATCATGGGGGCTTACGCAATACACCGCGGATAAGTCCTTAAGGGCAGTGAATCTATACGCCTCGAAAAGTCTTTTGTTTGTGATTTTGTCAACTACTACAATAGGAACTAATGATGTGGAAAGGACCAGGAAACATGCATTGATACAAGAGTATGACTTGTTCAAGATGCAACAAGGTAAACTTGTAAAAGACTCTCAGATGATCATGTATGTAAGTTTAAGTTGTAAAATATGAGTGTAATATAGAAGAGAATTAATTGTGTTCTTAGTATTTGTAGGCTTTTTGAAAGAGATATAGACATGTTAAACATATTTTGTTACTTGAAATTTTGTTGAAGATAATAAATTATAAATACATTTGAACCATTCAATAACAGAAGTATGTTTAAGGATAATTAGCTCTTAATATCTTAGGCATTTGCTCCAAGAATATAAATACCTGAAGTAGGTAAAACACTTGTTTAGACCTCTTTAAAAAGACCTAACAAAAGTATTAATATTCTTCTGTTAAATTAATTATAAATTATGTCTAAGAAAAAAGACCTAATTTTTCAGTACTAATATATCTCTATTAAATTACTTATAAGATTGTTTATATATATATATATATATATATATATATATATATATATATATATATTAAATTAAGTGTAACTTTGTGTTTAAAAATAAAATAAAAATAAATTATTATCAATTTATTTTTATTGGTATTAAATTTTACAAGTTAACTTTTTTTTCGATAAATGATAATTTTGTTTAGAAATAAGAGAAGAATTATTTATCTTTTTTATCTTATAATTAAATTTGATTTTTATTTTTTTATTTTATCTCTCTGTAACTTCTCTCATATATTGATTTAATTCATTGTCTCTTCTTACTTTCTTCTATTATAGAGTTCTTCTTTTATATTTTTTTTTGCCTAGATTTATTTTTTGGTACTTAAAGATTTATGAGTTTCAAGAATTTTTCTAGATATATTTCGGCAAAGAACTAGAATTTTTTTTCTTAGATTTAATTGGAGAACTATCGATTAGGTTATGATTTAACCTTGGTTGATCATGCAGATAAAATATTTAATAAAATAAATCATGAATATAAATTCAAATTGGAAAAAGATATGAAAGTTAGTTATTTGAATTTAAATACAACAATTTAATAGATAGTTTTATATAAAAAATTCAAAAAAATAAATTTTAAATAAAATATATCGTTCTTAAATTTATTTTACACATTTCCAAAAGCCTTGGGCTGGGAGTTGAGTAAGTACAAGGTACCTATTATGAGGTGAAAATCGATGAAAAGATAGGATAAAAATAATTGTCAAATGAATGTAGATAGACAAGGATGTCAATAATATTTTTCCAAGAAAGTAGTAACTCAAAATTAAGAAAAATGTGCATTTTATGCAATCAAATTTTGTATTCTAAATTCGTGCAAATACACTTTTCGGGTCTTTTAGAGTCAACTCATCTAAAAGAAACAAATGGCTGAGACACCGTTGAATGTCTACGATTCCGAACTTAATATACTCATGAGCTTGATAACCAGAAACAGCTTGAAACCTATCACAAAAGTTTCCATATTGTGGCAACAAAAACTTTTCTATGGATTCTATTATTCCTTCCTTCAGTTCCTTATCAGAGACAGTCCATGTAGATTGAATTGTGCATGTCTCCTCAAAGTGCAGGTTGAACAAATGCAGTTTATCTTTCATTAAGTCCGCTACCACATCAGGTTCCGCCGACTCATACGTCTCGACCTTCAAAAACTCCACCATCATATTCCACGAACTTCTTAGATACAGGTTGGAGTTTTGTTCCACCTTTGCTCTGTTTTGCCGAAACCAATCATCGTCAAATTTCAAATCAAGCGTCTTCTGTTCTATGTAGCTGAGATTATTAATCATAAAAACATAGCCCAATGCGGGGTCAGCATAGTGGTCTTTAGACTTTATTTCCAACTCAGTCTCTAAGAACTCGATCATCCTTCCTATCACCACCCAAAATGAAGAATTTCCGATGCGGTAAGTTTGGCCAGCCCTTTGCTCTATCTTACCTTTACAAATTCTATGGATGTAGTCCATTGTTTTCTCAGTAATTGGATGAAGCCCTCCATCGGTAACAGGTGCCTGCACATTATTGGGATAAATACTATCCCAAAAGTTTAGCATATCCAGTATTTTTTGAATGTCTTTAAGATCACGTAAGAACGACGGTGTGTGTAAAAAGATCTGTGAGGTGAACTCCGGTAGCAGTTCGTCCAATGACTTCGACATTTTAGGGACAATGTTGAACAAAAGATTCGGCGAATAGCTGCTAGCTGTTATAGTGGTATCGGCAAAACTCACTAGACCAATCATCAGTTCCTTGCAAACCATTTCGAAGAAGACATCGACAGTGAAAAAGAGCCCTGAAAAGAGATAATTCAAGAGTCTCTTTTCGTTGGGAAACAGTACCTTCGAAGCTGCCTTGCACGTTTTTAACCAATTCTCAACGTCGTTATTGTTAGGCGTTTGAAATTGCAACCCAAGTTCCCGCAACCACTGTTCTAGAAACTCCCTACGCCATTTGATGTAAATGTCGCCGCATTCCACCATGAAATCGCCATTCACCATCAGCTCCGCGGTTTCCTTAAGGCGCCTCATAATTTCCGATGGAAGTGCATCCATCACCAAATTGACGTCAGGATTCGGTACTCCTTCCGGATCAACTAACACGTTTGTAAGGTATTTCTCTATGTGTCTACAAAACATGGGAACAGCCATCTCATTCTCCTTCTCAAGCTCCTCTATACAATTTATGAGCTGTTGTCCGATGATAAAACCATCATCAACGCTTCCATCTTGTGAAGGTGAATTTCTTTGAGTGAGTAAAGCAATCCCTGAATCATTAACATGAATGATTACTTGATTTTGGTCCTGGAGCGAAAGGTTCTCCCCGTCTGTGTCGCTCGGATGGTGACGAAGTTGGAGGAGGAAATAAATGAAACCCACTCCAACAGTGCCTAACCACCATTTGATCAACATGAGTTGTACTGTTAGACCTTCGCAGAAGAAATGTAGAAGATCGATCTGGAATCCAAATTGAGTGAGATTTGACAAGCCAAGCGACATGGTTGCAAAAGCAGCCCAAGAGATGACGCTGTATGCATCTGGTTTACCCTTCACCATGATATCAAACAAAAAGGAACAAATAGACGTGATTATAAGAACCAGAAATGCCAAATGAGATGCCAGCCGGAAAGAGATGGAACTTGACCTTGCCGGTGCGAACAAGACCGCTAAACAAATGATGAAACTGAAAACAATATAAAGAAGCATCTTCCACCAGCTCCAGTTTCCCAAAAAATGGTTGAAAGAGGAACCGAGAGCATAACAGAGCAGTCCAACAACAGATGAAGCGAGAGATACAATTCTCCATACCTTTGGTTTCTTCAGCCATCTCAGAATTTTGATGAGCAGGGCCATTGAATTCTTTCTCAAGTAAGAGAGAAAGGTTTGCATTCAGCCATTCACCCACCACGAACAGAAAGCCTGGATGAGAGAAACCCCTCACTGTAATGAAGATATTTAACGTAAAGTGTAACCAGGTTACTATTTTGGCCTAAAAGGAAACCAAAAGAAAAAAAAGAAAAAGACCTTTTTGACGTACAATGCCAACTTCATCTTCGTAGAACTTACTCCAAAGTACTTCAAATGAAATCTAAATTACGTTTTCCAGCGGCTCAAATGTTAAAAGAATTGTCTTAATCTATTTTCTATCGCAGCAAATGCAGTGTGCAATTATTTTTTCTGCAAAATACTAATTTATATTAACAGTCAAATAAAAAATTGTTCAATTTTAGAAAATGGAAAATCACATTTGTAATTAAAATTTTATAAAAACTAAAATCTCATTTTAAAAAAACTAAAGCAAAAAGAAAGTGAATTTAAACTAAAAAATTCGTACACAACTACACTCACTTAATCATACAGACCCACACGTTATCTGTGGGGTTTGGATGAACTTTTCGAGAAAAATACTTGTGAACTTTTTAAGGGTGTGTTCCATGAGAGGTGAACAACGGAAGAGAGTATGAAAATGAATTTGTTTAGATTTGGGTAGATGAATTTTTATGTTTTTTTAATGAATTTAGAGAGTAAAATAAGTAGATTTGAAGATAAAATTTATAAAAATTAGTGAGAAATTTGATTGGTATGATAATAAAATTAATTATAAAAATAGATAGAATTTGGAAGTTACCAAAATACTTTTGATGAAAAAAAAAATAATTTTGTAATTTGATATTATAAAAATAATTATAATTAATTAATGCAAATTAAAAAGATATTGAAATTTTATGAAATTTTAAAATAAAAAAAATTAAATTTTTATGAATGTAAAAAAATTTATCCAATTAAATTTTAAAAATAATTATACAAACTTATATAAATAAAGTTAAAAAAATTAATAAAAAAGTTAAAAAGAAGTTAAAAAGAGTAACTCAACTGCCTAACTTCACTGCAGTTAGCCACCACCTCTGAACAACCACAGTCCACCCCTTCATCTTCATCCTCGCCCATCACACTCAACCAACTCATCTTCTTCCTTTCCATGGACTCAACAAGAACATTTGTCATCTGCCTAACTTCACTGCGGTATCATCGCTGTTTTGAGAGGATAATCGCTGTTTTGAGAAGATAGATTAATTCATCCATCCCCAAATACACTCTTCCATATTCGCAAAGATTATTAAAAACAAACGCGCTAATATGTAAATCGTTCTCTCAGATACCATTAAACAGTGTCATTTCCAGAAAAGCTTAAAGGTTTTCAAGACAATCCGCAATTCAAATGATACTTCATAAAGCGTGTTGAGTTGATAAGGAAATGTTTCACTTGTGGGGTTCCCACTTTCACTTTCAGATAAAAATACTTGTGGACTCTGAAGGTTATAAGAAGAGTAAAATGTTAGAGATTTCACGAGTGTTCAGTTGAAAAAAATAAGTAAAGATGACTTGTAGAAAGACGAGTTTAACAACAGAATCTGAAAATAACAAAAAGAAAATTGTATTAATTAATTCTTTGATTAATAAGTCAAATTTCTTTCATGTATAAAACATAAAACCTTATATAACACAAATAATGAAGGGATATGTTAGAGAATCATTATGCCTGTTTAATTGAAAAAAAATAATAATAATAAAGATAATTTGTGGAAGGACAAAGTTTAACAAGAGATTATTAAAATGAGAACCATACAAAATTAGAAGAGATGATTAAAAACATCGTGTGTATAAAAAAATTATAAGATAAATAAGATGAAACCATGATACCACCGAGTTTTCTTTTGAATCTGAACATTACTGTAATGGCTCAATATTGTTTTTTCATCAGTCAACAGCCAAGTATACTAATCCCAACATATGTATCTGAAGATGTATATATGCTTTAAATGTTTAAGTATGATTTATTTTCTGTTAAATTTGAGAACGTTTCACTCCAGAATTCAATAAATTTAAATTGAATCTTTGCTGCTGTTAATTTTTAATTTATTTTTAATCTAGTAATATGGCCGTTAATGAGTTCACATGATATTTTATTTGAATTGTTATTATATATAATTTTATTATTTTATTTATTTTAAATTTTCGTAATTTATTATTTTAAAATTTTAAAATTTTAAAATTTATAAATTTAAAGTTTTATAATTTTAATTTTTTATGATTTTATAAAACATCAATAATAAGTATCGTATAAATTTATCAATAACCTACTGCCATTTACTATTCCAATAAAAAAAAGTATATAGCATTTCCAAATGTTTAGAATTAAAAACAATAAAATAATAAATTTAAGTTTAATTATCTAGTTCAAAATATTTCCAGTTTCAAGAAATCATTTACAATAATATTTTAAGTTTTGAAATTTCAAAAATCATTTAACTCATATATTATCGTAAATGATTTCAAAATGTCTATAGATATATTTAATAGAAAGCACACATTGTTATTTTTCTCGTTATATAAACTTCAATCTCTGCCAATTAGGACGAACCATAAAAATGTCATACTGTAACTTTTTTTAATTCATTATCAATTATATTGTATTTTTTTCACTATAATTGTATAAATAAATTTATTTACTATAATATAAAAATTTAATATAATTGTCATGATTATTTTTTTATCTTCATCTAACATATATTGGAGTTCAAAATATACAAGATGTATGTCAAAATTTTATTATTATGTTTATTATTTGTTCTTTGCGTCATTTTTATCAAGTAATGTATTATAACTTTTATTAATTTATAAAAAAGAGATTCATTAAAATTTTAAAAATTGAAATAAAAATACATTTAAAAAATATTTTAATTTGAATATTTATTTTCCTTTCATATTTTTTAAAAATATTTTTAATTTTTATTAACTATGTTTCATTAATGTTTGCAAATTTAATAAATGTTTGATTTTCATAAAATTTTATTTTCGTATGCTAATCTAAATTGTAAACAATTATAATTTATTTCAAAATATTGATATCGTAGAAACAACTATACTCCTAATATTTAATATTTGATAATATTATGTTTCTTTACCGTAATTTTTTATTATACTCCAAACAACTATACTCCAAAACCTTTGAATTGTGGAGTTGAGTAGGCACAGGGTACCTATGAGGTGAAGATCGATAAAAAGATAGGATAAAAAAATTGTTACATGAATGTAGATAGACAAGGGATGTCAATAATATATTTCCAAGAAAATAGTAACTCAAAATTAAAAAGAAAAGAATAAAGCGCATTTTATAAGAGTGCACAAGTGACTATGAAATTTTGTATTCTAAATTCTTGCAAGTACACTTTTCGCGTCTTTTAGAGTCATCTCATCTAAGAGAAACAAATGGCTAAGACAACTTTGAATATCTACGATTCCAAACTTAATATAATGATAAGCTTGATTACCAAAAACAAATCGAAATCTGTCAGAAAATTTTCCATATTCTGGCAATAAAAAAGCTTCTATGGATTTTATTATTAGTTTCCTCAGTCGTTTATCAGAGATAGTCCATGTAGATTGAATTGTGCATGTCTCCTCAAAGTGCAGGTTGAACAGATAGAGCTTATCTTTCATTAACTTCGCTACCACATCAGGTTCCAGTGACTCATTTGTCTCAAGTTTCAAAAAGTCCAACGTCTTATTCCATGACCTTCTTAGATAGAGGATGCAGTTTTCTCCCACCTTTTCTCGAAACCAATCATCGTAGAATTTCAAATCATGCATCTTTTGTGCTATGTAGTTGAGATTATTGATCATAAAAACATAGCCCAATGCGGGGTCAGTGTAGTAGTCTGTAGACTTGGCTTCCAACTCGCTCACTAACAACTTCATCATCCTTCCTATCACCACCAAAAATGAAGAATTTCTGATGCGATGAGATCGCCCAGCCAACTCATTCGTACTTGTACAAATTCCAAGGATGTAGTTCATTATTTCCTTAGTAATTAGATGAAGCCCTCCGTCGGTAACAGGTGCCGGCACATTATCAGGGTAAATAATATCCCTGAAGCTGTTTACCATAGCCAATCTTTGCTGAACGTCGTCAAGATAAGGTATGAACGACAATTTGTGATAAAACAACTGTGAGGTGAACTCCCGTATCAGCTCGCCCAATGACTTCGACATTTTAGGGATGATGTTGGACAGAAGATTCGGCGAATAACTGCCAGTTGTTATGGTGGTATCGACAAAACTCACAAGACCAATCATCAGTTCCTTGAAAACCTTCTCGAAGGAAACATCGGCAGCGACATGTATCCCTGAAAAGAGGTAATCGCAGAGTCTCCTTTCATTGGGAAAAAGTATCTTCCCAGCTGCCTTGCACGTTTTTAACCACTTCTCAAAGTCCTCATTGTTGGGCCTTTCAAATTGCAACCCAAGTGCCCGCAGACATTGTTCTAGAAAATCCCTTCGCCATTTGCTGTAAACGTCGCTCAATTCCTCCTTAAAACCTACATCCATCATCACCTTGAGGGTTTTCTTAAGGCGCCTCATAATTTCCGATGGAAGGGCATCCATCACCAAGTTGATGTCAGGGTCCGGTACTTCTTTGGAGTCACACACGGCTTTAAGGTATTTTTCCACGTAACTACAGACCATGGGAACAAGCATCTGATTCTCCTTCTCGAGATCTTTTATACAATTCATTAGTTGTTGTTCGATGATAAGACCATAGCCAACGCTTCCATCTTGTGAAGGTGAATTGCTTTGAGTGAGTATATGGTCTTGGAATCTAAGATCTTCATCTTGTGGTGGGGTGTCTACAGTACTATCAACATCATTAGCTTGTTGTGACATCATATCATGACTGCTATTACTAAATCTCCCTGAATCATCAACTTGAATGATTACCTGGTTTTGGACCTGGAGCTGAAGATTCTCCCCTTGTGCGTCGCGCGGATAGTCTCGAAGCTGGAGGAGGGAATAACTGAAACCCCCTCCAACAATGACTAACCACAATTTGATCTTCATCAGTTGTACTGTTAGACCTCCACAGAAGAAATATAGCAGATCGATCTGGAAACCAAATTGAGTAAGATTTGACAATCCAAGCGACATGATAGCAAAAGCAGCACAAGAGATGAGGCTGTATGCATCCGGTTTACCCTTCACCATGTTATCAAACAGAAAGGAATAAACAGAAGTGATTATTAGAACCAAAAATGCCAAATGAGCTTCCAACCGGAGAGAGGTGGAGCTCGACCTTGCCGGTGCGAATAATACAGCTAAACAAATGATGAAACTGAAAACAACATAAAGAAGCATCTTCCACCAGCTCCAGTAGTTTCCCAGTAAATGGTTGAAAGAGGAACTGAGTGCATAACAGAGCAGTCCAACAACGGATGAAGCAAGACATACAAGTCTCAGTACCTTTGGTTTGTTCAGCCATCTCAGAATTTGGCTGAGCATGACCATCGTATTCTTTATCAACTAAGAGAGCAAGGTTTGCATTCATCCACCCACAACAAACAGAAAACCTCCATTTTTGGATGAGACGAACCCCTCACTGTGATTAAAAATGTCGCCGAAAGTGAGAGACAGGTTACTTTTTCGGCCTAAAAGAAAACTAAAGAAATAAAAAACGAAAAAGATCTTTTTGACCTACAATGCCAGCTTCATCTTCGGAGAACTCACGCCAAAGTACTTCGGAGAACTTACTCCGGTACTTTAATGAAATCTAGGTTACTTTATTTTTTTGGCACCCAAATTAAAAAAAAATCTTAATACCAAATTTGTTCTTTTAATTTTATTTAAATTTGTTCAATTTAGTTCTTTAACGTTGTATTCGTAAAGTACCAAGTATTATGTTATTGTACATGACAGTATATTTTTTTTTTAATTTAGTCCCCTTAATATAGTTTTGATACAATTTGGCCTCTCATTTTTTAAAATAAAGTAATTTGGTCCTTCTTTAATTTGGGCTCTTTTGTATTTTAGGGTCTCTATAAATTCAAATTTGTAAAAATGGGTCTTTAACTTTTTTTTTTTAATATAGAGACAAGTCGTCAGGATAGAGAACGACATTACAGGTGAAATCGTCCTGTACCTCACCGATTTTTATTTACAATTTTAATTTTTCTGTTATCAAAAGCACGGTTTCAATTATTCAGTTCTTATCCAAAAACTTTTTTATTTGATTTAACATCTAATTAAATCACATTAATTAAATCACATTAATATGTGAATTGTTGGACTGATTTGACTTCAAATTTATTTCCATTTTCAAAGTTCCACACTCAATCATTAACACTGGTTCTACGTCAAAAGCATCCTAAAATTTTGAATGAAAAAAATAACACATGTATATGCTATTTTGACTTTAAAGAGAGAATTATACAAAAAATAAAAATAAATAAACCTGCAACTTAAAAAAAATTAAAAAATGAAGTCGTCATGTGTCTTGACAACTTCACTTTTTACTGAACGGAAATCGTTTTGCATAAAGATGACTTTGTTTTTAAAAAAAAAAAATTGAAACCGATAGAAGACAGGACGACTTCACTTATAATGTTGTCTTGTCCCTATATTACAAAAAAAAAAAGTCAGAGACCCATTTTTAAAAATTTGAATTGAACAATACATGCCATGTGTTAGCTTCTGGCTTTTTTTGATTTTTTTTTATTTTCCTTTTTAATTTTTTTAATTTGTTTTAATTTTTTTAATTTCAAAAAAAATATCCATGTGTCAAGTCACAATTGTACCACGTATCAATGCTAGTGCCACGTGTCAATTTGTGTTAGTATTATTATTTTTGTTCAATTTAGTCTCTATATTCGTTATTTTTGTTCAATTTAGTCCCAATTTTTGTTAAAATAAATCAATTTTGTCTCTTTCAAATTGACACTAAATTTAATATCTTTTATACAAATTATATTAATATTTTTAATATCTTTCAAATTGACATTAAATTTTGTCCCTTTCAAATTGACACTATATTAATTTATAATTGAATTTAAAAAAAACTAATAATAATATCAATTTTAAAAATTAAATGGTTCGATTTTAACAAAATTTGTGACTAAATTAAACAAAAATAACGAATATAGGAACTGAATTGAAGAAAAATAATGAATATCGGGACTAAATTGAACAAAAAAAAAATAATACAACCAAAAGCTGACACGTGACACTAACATTGACACGTGACACAATTGTGACTTGACACGTGGACAATTTTTTTGGAATTAAAAATTTCAAAAAATTTAAAAAAAAAATAAAAAAAAATCAGGAGTTGACACGTGATATGTACGGTTCAAAAACGTTAACTATTTAAACACCATTAGTGGAAATGACCAAATTGACCATAATTTGACAAAAATGAGAACCTAAATGAACATAAGACGAAAATAAGGACCAAATTAAATAAAAACAATAAAAATAGGGACCAAATGTATATTTAAACCTTAAACTTAATTACAACTTATATAAACATGTTAAAGTATTTTTTAAATATTTATATATCAAATTTTTCACCTAAATATTCAATATGTTTCTTTTACATTTTTACATAAAAAAATCCCTATTTAAACTTATAATTTTTTTAAATATTAAAAATGTAAATGTAAATTGGCACTCGTAATTTTTAAATGTTCAATGTAACAAATATTTTTAATCTTACAAGTGTCACTTTATATTTACATTTTTTAATATTTTAAAAGTATTATAAGTTTAAATAGGAATTATTTATTTAAAATAAAATAATTTGAATATTTAGATGGAATGATTTGATATATAATTTTTTAAAAAAAATTTAACATGTATATATAAATGTATATATAAGTTGTAATTAAGTTTAATTACTAATTTGGTCTCAAATTTGAGAAGGATCAAATTGCTTCATTTAAAGACAAAGAGAAGACCAAATTGGATAAAATTATAAATAAGGGGACAAAATTGAAAACAAACCCTGTACAAGGTGACAATAACATGACATATGACAGTATACGGATATGGGACACGGCGTTAACGTCAATCTAACGAAAAGGACTAAATTGAATATTTTTTAAAAATTGAATGACTAAATTGAATAAATAAAAAATTAGGAGTCTTTTAAAAATTTGAATAAAATTAAAAGACCAAATTCGGTATAAGTCTTAAAAGAAAGGTTTTTCTTTTTACTAAATGGGTGCAATGGTACGCATCAATTCGAAAATTATGTTTTGAAAAAATTTTATTAAAGAAACTTTTGATAAATAATACCTAAAAATATTTGAAAAGAATAGAAGAAAAGTTTGAAATAATTTAGAAAAAAAAAACACATATGTATGTTAAAAAATAAATTTTGTCAAATTTCTTTTAAAAATATTTGTCAAAATATCATAGTCTCACATGTTTTTTTACGAGCAGATTAAATTACAAAAATAGGTATATTTGAAAAATATTACGAATGTTAGATAAGTCGTCTTTACATGAAACGACTTCACCAACTGAAATCGTGCTTGGACACACGAATTCTGATGCGAGTGAAAAAGGTCGTATTTTAAAAAAACTTACTTCATACTTTTTTAAACGTAAATGCAGACAAACTGAACTCGTCTAAGGTAAAGTAATTATTTTAAAATTAAAAGTCGTTAACAGGAACCACGACTTCATTTAAAAAATAGAAAAAATAAGTCATTGAAGATGATGAGTATAATTTTAATTGAATTAGAAATAGTTGATTACAGGCAGGAATTTGATTTAGAATGAAAAATAAGAGGTCGTCCTTTATATACATGACTTTCAATTTGGTTATTGCCACTCAATTTCACGGATAATTGGAATATAATTGCTTCAAATTTTTGTATTGCATAAACTTTTAAACTAGTTCAGTCTTAACAATTGAATAATCTACATAATTTTATATAAGTCACATATTAAACTTAATTTTAATATTTTGCTTTTGTATAAAAAAATTAGTTTATATTTAGCATATTATATAACTTTCTTTTCACATATAAATAAAGAATATGAATGAACACAAACATTTCTTTGGTTTTTTTCCATCATAGGCAAATATGCATCTCTAATTACAGCAACGGGCAGATTTAAACAAAAATTACGAAAGTAGGTAAATTGTGCTATCCCACACGTTTTCTTATGAAGAAATCGTCCATCCCCATGAGGTTTTTCTTGATTTCAGAGAGTCAAACGGTCAAATAAAGAAATCGTGTTGGGCACACACGTTTTTAGACCTGAAATCGTATGGGGAGAAGACATTTTTGCTTTATAATCGATTACAATGTGTTGTAATCGATTAATTATTTGTATTTTATGATTTTCGATTCCTATAATCGATTAAACTTAGTTACTAGTTTGGTCTCAAATTGAAAAGGACGAAATTGGATCATTTTAAAAAATTGAAGTACTAAATTGAATAAAAAATTTAAATACAGGACTAAATTGAAAACAACTATTACCACTGTCATGTGTCATGATTGTAAGCTGCCACGTGACACAATAGTAAAAGAGCCTATGTGTTCTATGCCAAGTCGAGTTGCTTGATGTTTAAAAGAGCCAATGTGTTCTATGGCAAGCTGAGTTGCTTGATGTTTAAAAGAGCCTATGTGTTCTATGCCAAGCTGAGTTGCTTGATGTTTAAAAGAGCCTGTGTGTTCTATGTCAAGTCAAGTTGCTTGATATTTAAAAGAGCTTATGTGTTCTATGCCAACCCGAGTTGTTTGATGTTTAAAAGAGCCTATGTGTTCTATGTCAAGCCGAATTGCTTGATGTTTAAAGAGCCTATGTGTTCTATGCCAAGTCAAGTTGCTTGATGTTTAAAAGAGTCTATGTGTTCTATGCCAAGCTGAGTTGCTTGATGTTTAAAGAGTTTATGTGTTCTATGCCAAATCGAGTTGTTTGATGTTTAAAAGAGCCTATGTGCTCTATGCCAAGCCGAGTTGCTTGATGTTTATGAGTCTAGGTATTCGATGCCTAAAGGCCCAGTTTGTAACCGAGTAAGGTAATAAAATGAGTGTAGAGATAGATAAGGACTAAGAGCTTGGTGTGTAACCAAGTATAATGGTTAAGTGTATGAAGTAGAGTTGTGAAGGACTGAGAGCTCGGTGTGTAACTGAATTGATCAGGAGTAGAGCCTTCAACCAGTTGGGATTGTAGTGGAGCTGTGTCAGGTTCTGCTTCAGCCAAACTAGCAAAGGAAGTGGCACCAACCGAGAAGCTTTTCTGTATCCAGGAGGGAATCCAATGCGCCAAAAACAAGTTTTGATTGTGTGATTCGTCTTTTACACTTTTCACATAACTTATTGTTTTTGCCAGTTTTGCCAAGATTGAGATTCTTGATAGTGGTATTGAGGGGTTTATTGGATTGTTTGGAGGAGTCATTGGATTGTACAGAAAAAAGCAACTAAATCTTGATTAAAGGAAGAAGGTATGTTTACAAATTCTCTTTCGTGTTGCAGGATTAGAGAAAAGGTTTTGACAATGCAGGGCATCGGGTCCATCATCATCACCTGAGAGTGAACCTGCGAGTAATCATCATTCAACCCTCGTAGGAACCGTATGGCACAGATTAAGAAAAGCCAAACTTTGCATTACACTTGTTAATCAACTCAACTATTTCGGTACAAGAGAAAACCATTTATAAGGCTAAGGATACAGAAGAGAGAAGAAAAACTAACGGTAATAATAGAAGAAAAAGCTAACTGACTGAATCAGAAAAACTGTGTATATCTAACTGTAATACATACGCTTATCAGAGACAGTCCATGTAGATTGAATTGTGCATGTATCCTCAAAGTGCAGGTTGAACAACTGTAGCTTATCTTTCATTAACTCCGCTACCACATCAGCTTCCACAGACTCATTTGTCTCAATCTTTAAAAACTCCACCATCTTATTCCACGACCTTCTTAGATACAAGTTGCATTTTTGCTGCACCTTTGTTGTGTTTCTTGGAAACCAATCATTGTCGAATTTCAAATGACTCCTCTTTTCTTATGTTTCATATTCATATACTCGTATCCAAGAAACAAATGCCTGAGACAATTTTGAATGTCTAGAAATCCAAACTTAATATAATTATGAGCTTGATTAGTAAAAACAACTCGAAACTTGTCACAAAATATTCCATATTGTGGCAACAAAAACTCCTCTATGGATTTTATTATTCGTTTCTTCAGACGCTTATCAGAGACAGTCCATGCAGATTGAATTTTGCGTGTCTCCTCAAAGTGCAGGTTGAACAAATGCAGTTTATCTTTCATTAAGTTCGCAACCACATCAGGTTCTGCCGATTCATTCGTCTCAACCTTCAAAAAGTCCACCATCTTATTCCACGAACTTCTTAGATAAAGGTTGCAGTTTTGTTCCACCTTTGCTCTGTTTTGTCGAAACCAATCATCGTCAAATTTCAAATCAAGCGTCTTCTGTTCTATGTAGCTGAGATTATTAATCATAAAAACATAGCCCAATGCGGGGTCAGCGTAGTAGTCTTTAGACTTGACTTCCAACTCGCTCTCTAACAATTCAATCATCCTTCCTATCACCACCCAAAATGTAGAATTTCCCATGCGGTAAGTTTGGTCACCCCTCTGCTTTATCTTATCTTCACAAATTAGATGGATGCAGTCCATTGCTTCCTCAGTAATCAGATGAGGCCCTCCATCCGTGACAGGTGCCTGCACCTTATTGGAATAAATAAATTCCCTCAACGTGTTTAGCATATCCAATGTTTCTAGAACGTCGTTAATGTCATCTATAAACGAGTACTTGCGATACGGACCCAGTGTCATGAACTCCCGTGACAACTCGACAAATGACTCCGACATTTTAGGGACGATGTTGAACAAAAGATTCGGCAAATTCCCAGTTGTCATGATGGTATCGGCAAAACTCACTAGACCAATAATCACTTCCTTGCAAACCTTATTAATGGAAACATTCGCAGCAGCGACAGGGATACCCGAAAAGAGGTAATTGAAGAGTCTATTTTCATTGGGAAACAGTATATTCGCAGCTGCCTTACACGTTTTCAACCACTTCTCAACGTCCTCGTTATTGGGCGTTTCAAATTGCAACCCAAGTGCTCGCAGACACTGTTCTAGAAACTCCCTGCGCCATTTGCTGTAAATGTTGCTGCATTCCTCCATGAAACCGGCATTCACCATCAGCTCCATGGTTTCCTTAAGGCGCCTCATAACTTCAGATGGAAGTGCATCCATCACCAAATTGACGTCACCATACGGTACTTCTTTGGAGTCAAACACGGCTTCAAGGTATTTGTTCACGTGACTACAAGCCATCGCAACAAGCATCTTATTCTCCTTCTCAAGCTCCTTTACACAATTCATGAGTTGTTGTTGGATGATAAGAACATCATCAACACTTCCATCTTGTGAAGGTGAATTGCTTTGAGTGAGTGGATGATCTTGGAATCTGAAATTCCCATCTTCTGGTGAGGTACCAAGAGTACTTTCAACATCAGCATTAGCTTGTTGTGACATCATATCATGACTGCTATTACTAAATCTCCCTGAATCATCAACTTGAATGATTACCTGGTTTTGGACTTGCAGCTGAAGATTCTCCCCTTGCGTGTCGCTCGGATAGTCACGAAGACGAAGGAGGGAATAACTGAAGCCCCCTCCAACAATGACTAACCACAATTTGATCTTCATCAGTTGTACTGTTAGAACTCCGCAAAAGAAATATAGCAGATCTATCTGGAATCCAAATTGAGTGAGATTTGACAAGCCAAGCGACATGGTAGCAAAAGCAGCACAAGAGATCAGACTGTATGCATCTGGTTTACCCTTCACTACGTTATCAAAGAAGAAGGAATAAACAGAAGTGGTTACTAGAACCAAAAATGCCAAATGAACTTCTAACCGGTGAGAGCAGGAGCTCGACCTTGCCGGTGTGAACAAGACGGCAAGGCAAGTGATTGAACTGAAAAGAATATAAAGAAGCATCTTCCACCAGCTCCAGCTTCCCAGTAAACGGTTGAAAGAGGAACTGAGTGCATAACAGAGCAGTCCAACAACAGATGAAGCAAGACATAGAAGTTTCAGTACCTTTGGTTTCTTCAGCCATCTCAGAATTTGCTTGAGTATGAGCAAGGTTTGCATCCAACCATTCACCCACCACAAACAGAGAACCTCCATTTTTGGACGAGAGAAACCCAGTGATGAAAGCTTTATAAAAACTAAAATTTCATGTTCAAAAAACTATAGATGAAAAAAAAGTGAACTTCAACTAAAATATTCTTACACAGTTACACTCAGTGAGTCGTGCAGACCGCACACGTTATTTGTTTGGGGATTCCTCGAACTGTCGGAGAAAATGTGTCTGTGGACTGTGAACGTTGCCAGGAGACTCCTCATTTCAAAAGTTAGGGACTTTCATGAAGCGTGTTGTGTTGAGTTGGAAAAAAATGAATGAAGATCTGTGGATGGAGAAAGTTTAAAAAGAGAATTTTGAAAGACAAACGAAATCATCCTATTTTACTCAAAATGATAATATTTAAATACCAAAAACAAATAAAAAATATTTAACTAAATTTCAATGACCCCGTGAAGTAAATATCCTTCAAAATAGTAATTACAAACAGGGAACATGAAAATGTGTTCCCTTATTGACCCTTCTGAGAGCATTTTTATGATGTAAGCATTTTCGGGTTTTTGAATTGGTTTTTAGGTTGAGAGCTGGAAAAATACTTTTCTGTGTGATTTACAATTAGATTTCTTATAATGAAGACTATATACATGAGAGAAAATACTAAAAAAATAAAATAAAATAAGGTACAAAAGCATGAGACTATATACTAAACTCATGCAAAACAAAAGAGGTGTGTTTTATGATCTGTTATCGAGATTAAACATTGTATATAAGATTTTTAGCACATAATCAAAATGTTGAATTTTTCTCAAAATATTGGTCAATTATTGTTAAAACATCCCTTTTAATGACAATTCAATGTAAAATTATCATTGTTTTTCTCTCAATGATGGTTCAAAAGAAACTAAGAAACTACCATGTTAAAGTTTTGATTATTTTCAAAACATTTACACTTTTAAAGATAATTTCGTGTCGTTGAAAGACATAGTTGAATCTAGTTTTTGAAAACAATTATATATATATATATATATATATATATATATATATATATATATATTCTCAAAAAACATTAGAAAAAAAAAAGAAGACGAAAGATAAGCAAACAAAGTGTTATTGTTGCTACAAAAAGTTATTATGAGTTAACTCCAAAGTAGTTTCTATGGACGACAAGTGACTCTTGACAAATATAAAAGAACCATCACACAAAATGTTAAAAATTAGATGATTTAAAGTAGATACTAACTAAATATTAAAGAAAAACAATAAAACGCATTTTATGAACTGCACTTGCGACAATGAAATTTTGTATTCTAAATATTTGCAAACTTCATATGTTTTTCTTGTCTTCCGTATTCATCTCCTCGTC
>Ga0214543_1006779_pt1 | contig 20164 bp, 7 predicted proteins | sample CNSS2metaG_FD_160094 | JGI IMG/M metagenome (GOLD analysis project Ga0214543, IMG submission 160094) | Root nodule microbial communities from cowpea collected in UCLA plant growth center, Los Angeles, California, USA - CNSS2 | ecosystem: Host-associated > Plants > Roots > Nodule | place: USA...
CGAGAGAAAAGAGGATTCGAACCGAAAGAGAAGAAGGGAAAGACGTGTTGTTTGAATAAAAACTAATACCACATCGGTTATTTGCACAACCGATGTTATATTGTTTAAGTATTTACGAAACTGCCACCGCATTTTTTATTACATCGTTTTTTTAATAAATGATGTAATATGTCGTTGTTATATTCACATTTTCCACTAGTGCAAACCGGATAACGGGTATATACTCGTATCCATACCCGCTTTCTTACTATTTCAATATTAATTAATTAATTTTTACAAAAAAAATAAAAAAAATTACGGTAAAAGAAACATAATATTATCAAATATTCAATATTAAGAGGAGGGTTGTTCCTTCGATATCAAATATTTATAAAGAAACTATAATTGTATACATTTCAAATTAGAATACCAAATAACATTTCATGAGAATCAAAACATTTATTAAATTTGCAGACCTTAATGAAACCTAGTTGATAAAATTTAAAAATACTTTTAAAAAAGTATAAAAGGAAAAGAAATATTCAAATTAAAATATATTTTAAAGGTCTGTCTATTGCAACTTTTTAAATTTTATTGAATCTCTTTTTATATACTAATAAAAGTTATAATACATCACTTGATCAAAATCATTCAAAGAACATAGATTAAACTAATAATAATAATAAAAATTTAACATAGATATTATGAGAACCTAGAAAATCTTATTTTTAAGAGTGACAATGTTGTTTTTTTTTTTTAAATAATGAGACCTTAATATTATTTTAATAAATAAATGCTTAATTATAAATATAAATTTCATAAAAGGGTCTCATTACTTAAAAACACTTCAACTCTCTAGAAACAATGTTCTAGGAAACCTTTGCCTTCTCTCTAAGATATCTCACAATTTTCTCCTCTATTTGATAATTAAAGACTACAAGAGTGATTGTCACAAAGAGATCTCGAAGTTCATCCGATCAATTCCCTTTTATGTTAATTTTTTTCCCTTATGTTCGGCCAGTGAAGGATCGTTCGTAGATTCTGAGGTTGCCATGTGATTTTCCTATGATCGATGGTTTTGATGGGATACCTTGATTCTGTTTGAGTACTATCTAGGTTGAATTCCGCGTCAAGTAGCAAAACGAGAGTTTAGAGTCACTATTGGTGTTGAGGCTTTCGATCAGGTGAGGGAAGCTAATTACTGTTAGGTCTAATGAATGCTTTCACATGTTCACTGACATTTAAAATTTAAAGGCTCATTGTTGTTTGTTGATAAAAATTGGATGTGCTTGTGTGAATTGAATTAGAACTGCATTGTGGGAATTCCTGTTGCAAATGAGTAGAAGAGCCTTTGATTTAGGACCCCAATTGGTATTTACTATTGCAACGTAAACCTCCTTTTAAAAATTCAGTACTAGTGGTAGAAATATCAATTTGAGTCATGAATTATTCAGGTATCGAATTCGCCCAAAAACCAAAATTGTGCTATCTTCTGATATGACGATTAGCGCTGGCCAAGCGGTGCCTGAGCGTTGAAAAATGTGAGGCAAATGGCGCTCAGCGTTGGCCGAGCGGTGTCGAGCGCTGAAAAATGCGAGGCAAATGGCGCTCAACGTTGGTCGGGCGGTGCCTTAGCCCTGGGACCTCTGCAGGTCTGGGAGGATTTTAATTTAAGGACGCTAAGTGTTGGACTTGACGCTAAGCATTGAAAATTGCGAGGCAATTGGCACTCAACGCTGAAGTTTGGCACTGAGCGCTGCCAATTCTGATTCACTGCTTGTTTTTATCTATGTGAGTATAATTAATATGATTGTTTGAATTCTATGGAATATATGTTATCTTGGAACAAATTGATTATGAGTTAGATATGTCTTGTTTTGGTCATGTATAGAGAATTTTGAAGGAGAAATTCTATGTGGAAGTGTAGTGTGTGCATTAACGTAATGATTCATTTTTTGATTGGTATCCTTTCTCTAATAATTACTCAAACTCAAGTAGAGTAGAGTACATTATGTGGTGAAAAGATGATGGAGATCCTAGCCTTTGGATTTGATCAAGTCCTAGGCGTGAAAGGGATTTACCTTGTTAATGGTTGGGTGATAATTGAGGCTAAACTCTCCAGAGTTTAGGAATCATTCACAGGTGTAGACCACTAGGGGATCCGATGTTTGATACGTGTATTCGGATAGTCGAGTCAATGTTTGTTATTCATATGGACATATGGTCATGTATGAGGTGTGTTGGCATGATAATTATGAGCTTACCCTTTGTTTCTTATTTGTTGTTGTAGTTGGTTGTTACCTTTTGCGATGATGACATAATTGTCTGAGCAGATAGGTTTGCAGGTGAGGATGCTCCACTTAGGAGTAGTCATGATATTGATCAATAGAGCTTGGCACTAAGAAAAGATAGTTCTTTTGGATGCTTAAGTGTAGTTTTTGTTCAGTAGGACTAGTTGTGTACATTTTTAATATCTGCTATAGTTGTTCTTTTGGGATGACGGTAACAATATTTTAAATATTGTAGTTACTATCTGTTTTGCAGAATCTTTTTCTAATATTGTGTTTAGTAGTTACATGACTATTAAATGAGATGTTACAGATATTGTATCTTTTGAACTTCAATATATGTTGGATTGCGATAAAAGAAATTCATGACAATTACATTAAAATTTTATATTATAGTAATAAACTTTATTTATACAACTATAGTAACAAAATTACAGTATAATAACGAGTTAGAAAATAAAAAATAATCACATAAAATATATCAAAACAATATTTTACATGATAAAAATAAGCAACAAATAAAAATATTAAAAAATTATCAAATGTGTGTGTTAGAAACAATTCGAGAAACTATTGAATAAAATCATATAAAGGAAAAAAATGTATAATTAAGGGTATGATTTAAATGAAAAGTACTTTAGAGATCTAAAAAAAAGTTTAAATATCAACATAGTCAATGGTTGAGAAATAACAGTTGTTTAGTGAAACAAAATAGTTTTTCAAATGAAGCAAAAATTTGTATTATCTAGTAAATGAAAGGTTTATGCTATTGAACACTTAGATTGAAAGTTTAAACATTCTCATGTTAAAGGAAAATACACAGTAAATAAAAATATTAGAAAAGAATAGAAATATTCAAATGTGAGACATGAAAAATATTTAATTGACATACATTAGTTGAACATAATTGCATAAAATTATGATAAGATGAAAAATATATTGGAGACGCAAATAAATTTTGTGATATCTACGACAAACATGTTTGACACGTTAAAAAAATTTAATATAATTAAATTAAAAAATTATATTCATTCCTTTTTATAATTTAACTATCCAATTATATTAAAATTTCGAATGAGAATGAATGTCATTTTCGCATCATTATCTCAATATTTTATTATGGTATATGAATGACGATAAACTTCAATTATTTTTATATTATTCTTTCAGGCGGTGGTGTCAACGTTGGAAGCCATCGGAGTGACAGAAAAGAACTTGACATAATAATTCAGAATTTTTCTTGAATTGTGCAATACAAAAACAGTTTTTACTTTTGTATTGTTCAATTTAAAGTAGAAACTTTTATATTTATAACATTACAGACGAAAATTAAGAGGGTGCCGGAAAATTTGATTATTTTGTTTGTATTTATTTTTTGCCGATAAAAAAATATTGTTTGTATTTATAAAATACACCTTAAACCTTAAATTATAAACTTATTATATGGTAGATGAATGAAGTTAAACTTGAATTATTTTGTTCGGACTCAAGAAGAAAACCAAACCTAAATCATAGAGTTATCATGATTGATGAATGAAGTCAAACTTGAATTATTTGGTTTGAAGTCATGGTATATAGTTTGGCTGATGGTACCTACGTTCCTTAAAAAATTCTGTTGTTCCTACTTTTACTCTCCAGAAAATCAGAAATGTGTTCATGGCTCGTTAGAGCGTCTTATTCCCCGTTATTTTACTGTCTTCATGCTGTTCACCCTTAATTGGTTCTATTGTTATTATTGACTCTGGCAAAAGCTTCTTCTTAATTAAGAATATATATATATATATATATATATATATATATATATATATATATATATATATGATAATTTAGTAACATTATAGTCTATGTTATTAATTATTTTTAATAGCATAAATATTTTTTAAAAATGTTATTAAATTGTTTAGTAATATTTTTTAATATAAAAGTACTATTATAAAATATTATTTTTATAAATAGCTTTAGTTTAATAACAAATCATGCATGTAAGATGTGACTGTTTTGCAAGTCAGATGATAAGCATTCTTATTTTATATCCGATAAAGTATAGACATGCTTAGATGATAAGTGTATAAATTTAAATTAACTTTGTACTGCATGAAAACGTTTTTTTGTTTATTATATGTTGTTAGGAATCTTTGTTACTTTAATATGCAAAAGAAGTTCCTTTTTTCCAAAGCTCACATCAAACAATCTCTATGTTGTGACAGAGTTAAAATTATTTTTCTTCAAATATTTAATGGCAATTGTATTTCAATTATGGAAATATTTGCTTCGGATCACTTTTCACTTTAGACAAATTCAAACTAAAGACATGATGTTCATATGTACATCCAGTTTTTGCGATGTTACCATTAACATAAAAGTAGTAATAATTTGTGTTATCTAATTTACATCTAGCGATGAAGAAGTAGTAAAAATATGTGGTAACTGTAAGGCCCAATTAATTTTGCCCCTTTTATTCTATAGACTGTCCAATCTTATGGGTCTAAGGGGGTTGACCCAATTCGATTTTTGACTTAAAGCGCCCAAACCCTAACTTGTGCTCACTTTCGTAAAAACAGATCCCCTTCTCTTAGAGCTGCTGCCACCTCTGCTAGGGTTCCAAAGCATACCTTCAGTTCACGTTCCACTTGACTCCGTTCTTGACTCACGTAAGTATTCCCAACCCATACTTCTAAATCTCTGGTCCTATTTCCGTGTGTAGTGTTAGAGCTTCAGTAGTAAACGCCCTCTGTTCACTTTTTCCAGTTCTGTGATCTTCTCCTAGAGTTGTGGTACTCCGCTGTTCGGTGTCGAGGCATTAAAAATAGCTCGTTCCAGGTAAGGGAAGCTAGAACCTCTTTGTATGGTGTGATTTTGACTTGTACCATTGTAGTTTCATTGATTCCTTGAGTTTGTGTGCTGCCATGAGTGACTGGACTGTCTGGAGTTTCTGTTTGGTATGTGTGTATGTGTTGTGCAGATGCGAGCAGTGGCGAACACTAATTATCTCGCCCAAGCGAGCTGGCCTCGCCTAGGCGAGATGAGCAGAGGCTCACCCAGGGTTTTCTATGCGAGTCGTTGCTCAAGCGAACAAACCCTCATTTTGAGCGAGCGAACGTCTCGCTTAGGCGGAGGGGAGCTCGCCTGAGCGAGAGTCATTCTCGCTTGAGCGAGACCCTCCAGCCTGAGCGAAGAGCTGGGCGAGGATGCGTCCCGAGTTGTTTTTCCCTCTATGCTTGGATGTTTAAATTGTGCTTATATGGGTTATTGTATGATGGCTTAATGGGAATGAGTATGCATGATTGGGAGGGGATTATATGTGGGGGATTGTGAGCTTGGCATGATTTCTATATGAGTTGTACATGAGAAGTTGGATACATATATATGTGTGTGTGGTCACGAATTTGGCATGAGCAACAATGGACCTTGATGGTTGGTAACCCAGTGGCATGGTATTGGTATGAGAGGAAGCATTTTACTCATGATTGGTAATGACGAGTTGGTATTGATTTAACCGTGAGAAATAAGGGTTGGTTATGGATGTTGGTATGAAATTATATGTATAATGTATGTGTTTATTTCTTGGTTATTTATATATGTTGGTCCGTGTCAGTGCGTAATTCCTTGGAGTCTCTAGGTGAGACTTTCAGGGCCGCGCTTCAGTGGTCGAGACGTAATTCCATGGCCCCTGTTAGTGGGGTGTCCATGGTGGTGCCCCATCTATATGGTCTGGTAAGGATTCAAGGTAAGGTTGCATCCTGACACTCTAAGGAGTCAGTTAGTCTCACTTAGAGCGGACTGACTCTTGTGGTGAGAGTAGCAGGAGGCCTAAAATTCATTAAGGGCTAACCTTGTGGTGAGGGAAATTGATTCATTGTAACACTTGTAACACATAGCTCGGGGTGAGCAGAGGTATCCACCACAAGTGCAAGCATCCATTGAATCTGACCAGTCTATATGTATCCGGATGAGTCGAGTCGGGTCTTAGTGTATTGATTGAAAGGTCATAACATGTTTGTGTGGTAGATGTATATTGTATATGTATATTGGACTATGAAGGTATCTTTGATTGCATGATAAAAATATTGTTGGCTCTAGCTTACCCTTTTCTTGTTGGTTGCTTTGTATGTTGTGCTTCTACCTTTGCGATGATCATCAATTTATTGATGGGAGCAGATGCGAGAGGTAACCGTGATCAACAGGGGAGAGACGATTCCGCTGCTTAGTCTTCTTGGGCTGAGTTTTCTGTCCTTCTTGGGTTACCTTTAGGGCTACGGCCCATGTACTTGTTCGTCTTTACATTTCTCTATGATTCCAGTAAACTGTGTAACATGTTTCCTTTATTTTTGGTGGCATCGTGGGGTGCCTTGGTTTGTAAGGCTTTATGGTAAACTCTAGTACTGCGCTGTTATATTATAATTGTGTGACACTTCTTTTAATTATACTCATTAATTAAATGGGACGTTACAGTAACATTTTTGTAAATAAGAAAAATTAATTTACGTCAAAATTTTTGTTTTTCATTGCAAATTTCCTTTTATATATGAGATCCAGGGTTCTACTTCTCATTTCTTATTACACGAAAACAACAAAACTATCTTGCATGTTAGGTTTTGTTTTCCAATAAGAAAAGGGAGTCCCTCACCTCCAATGAGTTATCCTGCACCTACAAATATATGTGTTAACTACATGAATGTCCCTACCAGTCAAAGTAGAGGTGACAATTAATTTTAATTTATTGAACTTCCGCTATGTTTTAATTGTGAAACCCTACATCTCTAACACGTTTTTGTTTTTAAAATTATTCGACATCTGGTATGTATTTTTTTTTAATTTATTGTAATTGTTTTCTTAATTATGTTTTTTTAATAATTTTATTGTAATTATTTAGTTATTCTTTTTAATTATTATTTTACAAAATTATGATTTATTATTTTACCAAATTATGATTTATTATTTTATTTTACTAAATAATTAATTTAATTTTAAGGTTTTTAAACTGTGAGACCCACTTTTGTGTCTTAAAAACGTTTTGGGTCTGACCTTCTTAGATAGGTCCAAGGGCAGCCCCAAGTTCTCCAAAATCCCCAGCTGCCCTTTCGGTTTCCATTCTGCCTCCCACTCCTAAGACAACTCTCTTACCCTCTCTTTTTCTCTAACAGAGCTCTACTAGGGTTTGAGCAAGCTTCCCTTACGAGCTATTCAATAGTTTTCTCCAAGTAAGTAACCTTTCAACCTTTGTTCCTTTCCGTTTTCAGCTCCTAAGCTCTGGTTTTACCTTAATCTCAGTCTTGGTCTCATTTTCGTCCCCCTATGTTCTATTTCAGCTTTTTAAGCTTCCTGGTACTAGTGCTCCTCCCACTACATGTTTCCTTCTCTTAAGCTTAGTTCACTCAAAGGTAAGGGAAGCTAGGGTTTTCATGCTTTTAAAATATTTTGCATGTTGATAGTTCTATTTCGTGCTCTTAATGCTTGAATGATGTTCATGATGGTGTGAAAATATTTGTTTATGTTTCTGGCTGGTTGTCCGATGTTGCATGCGTGAGCAGGGAGAAGAACCTACTGTTCTCGCCCAAGCGGGTGACCCTCACCTAGGTGAGAATAGTAGAATATCGCCCCTGGTTTCTGCTTGAGTTGTTGCTTAGGCGACGAGCCTCTGTTTTGAGTGACAAGTCATCTTGCTCAGGCGAGAGGATCTCGCTTAAGCGAGAACTCACAAAAACCTACAATGCTCCCTGTTTGCAATCTCGCCCAAACGAGAGTTCATGGCTTGAGCGAGAGACTCTTATCGCTTGAGCGAGAGACTCTTATCGCTTGGGCGAGAGCTCTTTAGCCTAAGTGAGATTTACAACAAATTGGTTTTAAATTACTTGGTTGCTTCCATGATTGATTGATTTGCTCCCTAAAGTGTAAGATGTGATACCAAGTATGTTTTATGTCATGAAATGAGACTGTTATATATTGTGTTCGGCCTGAAATAATTATGAATTGGTTGGTTGGTTGGGACATTGGCATGAAATTATAATGAGAAACATGAAAGTGGTATGAGATAGACATAATTCCATGAATCTCTTGGTGAGATTTCATGGTGGTGTTGTAGTGTATATAATTAGATAAGGATTCAAGTAAGGTTGCATCCTGAAACTCTGAAGAATCAGTTAGTCTCACGTAGAGCGGACTAATAGACTAACTGATTCAAGTGGTGAAAGTAGTAGGAGGCCCTAGTCTTTGGCAGGATAATGACCCTAGATGATTGGAGGTTAACCATAAGTGCAGGCATCCAGTGAATATGATCTTATTATATGTATCTGGATAATTGAGTCATAGAGTCTTGTTTGTTTGCTATCACATGATTGTATGTAACACCCTAGATGGATATTACTAGATAAAACATATATCATAAAAGTCCTTTTGGAATTAAAATATTATATAAAGTTCTCAAGCGTGGGAAAATTTAAAACTTATCTCGCTACAGTTCAATTACACTGCTCATCTTTATTACATGTTCATAATAGAAAAAAAGTATCATAAAATTTATTACAAAATGCATAAATATAACGTAGAGAAAAATCCCCCATCGTCTGTCCCACTCCGTCTATATGCATCGGCACTCTTACCTGGATTCACATCTGCTCCCGCGTGATAAGTCACACGATCATCACCAAACACAAAAAGAAAGAGTGAGCTGAGAAAGAAAAATATAATATAATCAATGAATAATAAGAATTACTCTTCACTCAATCTATCTTAGCCAATTTTAATTTATTAAATTCTTTATAATTTTTCCACCACAATCTCGTAACCTATATGAGAAAGATCCAATTACAACCTTGGTCTTTAGGGATTATCATGCTCCCATGAACCTACTCGCTCATGGTCTAACCCACGAACCTCCCCGCCCGTAGTCTAGTTCTACGAACATATCCGCTCGTTGTCCAACATGTGTGAACACTTACTATGAACTTCCCCGCTCACAGCAGCCTCAAGTGTGAGCACGAAACATACGAACATCCCTGCTCGTATCCCCACACAAGAGTACAACAAATACGGACCTCCTTGCCTGCATCCATCACACATCTCACATCTCCGTTGCAAACCTCCCCGCTCGTAACTAATTTAGCATATCCTTGACCATGCCTTTAAGATCGTCCATGCAAATCCATCAGCAACGGACCCCTGCCCCTACACTATCACCTGGCACTGCCTAAGCGCAACCAGGAAAAATTGTGCTTCAGACCGTCTACCGGTAATCCCCCGCCGCCAGATGCCACACCAATAATTTAGATTCTACTGGTTTAGGCAGAACAACATGAGTTCTGGCACATCCAAGCATTGAATTCATACATCTAACCCACCAATTTCATTTGATTACAGTTCCTATACCACAAAATTCCTCATAACATCTTCCTAAGTACCAATCAACATAAACATTTAAGCATTTCATCATGAAAGTAAGCATCACTTTAATGTTAATAAAAAGGTACATCATAATATGAATCTTTATATCAGCAGTCCAATATACTTGCGATAACACAAATATCACAACACATATATTACCAATTCCCTTTTGAGGCATCACATCCTATTCCGGGATTTGTTAAAATCCCATAATTCCCATCCCAAGCACAAGTTCTTTTTATTAGTTGATTAGAATTATTATTATGTCATTCCTACTTGTTAAATACCTCTACGCACATTCTCTAACATCTCTCAAGCATACAAGTGATAAGGTGATATTAACAAAACCTATATTTTTCTTTCCTTCCTTTCACAACTTAATTTAAGAAGTTTCATTTAATTCCTAACTCCTACTTTAACTATCCAATCTAAGAACTCTTTAATTTCTGATGTTGTAGATGTTTGTAATGTTGATTGTAATAGCCGCATATTCTTTGTTAATGTTAAAACCTAAGAATGGTCCCAGAGGTATGATGCATTAATGGTTGCATGGACAATGTCTGATCGAGTTCCTCTAGGAATGATTGGTATAATTTGTCTAAAGTCACTATAAAAGACTATAACTTTTCCTCCAAAAATTGGATTACATTTTGTCTGGTCTTTCATTATGTCATTCAAAGTTCTGTCTAAAGCTTCAAAACAAAATTTGTGTCCCATTGGGGCTTCATCCCATATTATAAGATAAGCTTGTTTTAATAGTTGTGCAGCATCAGAACCCTATTTGATGTCGCAAATTGAATTTTCTAGTCTAGGAATTGGAATTCTAAATTTAGAATGTGTTGTTCTTCCTCCAGGTAATAAAAGAGACGTTATACCGCTTGATGCAATTGTTAATACAATTTTCCTATGTGATCGTAATGTTGAAGATAATGTTTTTCCACATGAATGTTTTGCTTGTTCCCCCATAGCCGTACAAAAAGAACATTCCTAATATGGTGTTCATCAATTCCTTGTTGATCTTTTCAAATATCTTCTTATGTTCACCTGTACAATTATAGTGGTTAGTTAGTAATACTAGAATCATGTGGATAAGAACGATTTACCTGTCATGTAATTGAAGTTCATTTGGAATAGATTATATTCTTCCCTAACATTATAATCAAGTTCAGAGTATATGAATCTATTGCCATAATGCGTTGTAACAAATCCATCAGGATAAGCCATGAATTGAAACTGTTTCAAGGTTCTTATATTATTTTGTAGAAGCTGCTCGATTTCCCACAAAGTTAATTTTTTCAAGATCCCATTGTTTAGTTGTAGTTCTGCATTAATGATATTTGAATTTATTAACACATAATTTCATAATAAATAAATGATTTACTATGAAAGTTAGTTTGTACCTGGATTGCCATCTATTATTCTTTCTTTGTATAGTATTCCATCAAACAACCAATCCCATTTTTTTCCCATCCTTGATGTGCACTATTTAGACTATTATAAAATAACATGGTTACAAATAGTTTCCTTAGAAACTATCCAGATCTCTAATCTTTTGCTTCTTTAATTGCTTCTATATATTCATTATCATCTGCTAAGAATCCAGATGCCTCACAGACATCTCTAAAAGTTGGGTAGACTTTATTTTTGACTATCCTAATATCTTCGTAACACAATGGGCCTTTCACTACTGTTAACATTCACCCGTATTAGTCTTTCAATTATGTTTTGTTGACATGTGAAGCCAAGGTGGTTTGCTTCTTGAAGATTTGATGAAGACTTAATGAAGCTCTTTTGAACTATCTTGAAGCCATTACTATTGAAATGAAGCCTACAATGATGAAGGAAAGGAGATTTGATGATATCCATGGTGATCAAGGCTGGAACGTGTGCTCTCCATGTAGTTACATCATTATGAAAATGTATTTGTAGTTTGTAATTCATGTTGTAGACCTTATAGCATTAATTGGATGTAGTTTGGTCTTTATTGTGTTTTTAATCTGTTGAATGGTTTTTCAACAGGTTAAAATGTCTCTTTTAGTCTGTTGAATGATTTTTCAACAGGTTAAAAGGTTGGTTGCAGTAATCTTAAATTGAAACAAATTCAATCAATTGATTTAGTTTTTAATCGACTAATTTCACTTAAGTCAAGTGAAATCAACCGATTGATTTGAAAATCAACCTGTTGAATTTCGTAACAGTTTGACTATAAAAGTTGTGATTTTCGAAAGAGAGGTCTATTGATCATTTTAGAGCACGATTTTGTTATGGAAACTTGTGGAAACTCTCTCCTTCGTGATCATACGTGTTGCAGCTGTTGAAGATTGATCTTGGATCAATTCTTGGAGCTTTTGGCTTGGTTTGAAGCTTAGAGAAAGTGGTTTGTGGTAGGCAAGGCTGTGCTACCACTAAGGTTTGATCTTTCTCAAGCTTTGTGTGTGTACCTGGTGGTTTTCCAGGTCTGCAAGAGGGTTCTTGCTGTGCTGGTGTGATTCTTGTGTGATTCAAGAGTCTTTTGTGGTATTTTTGCATATTTTGGAAGTGTAAGGGTGGATACTTTGTAAAACTTTTGAAATAGTGCAAAGTCAAGCTAAGGTTGCCTTGACACACTGGATGTAGCTCAGGTTTGAGTGAACCAGTATAAAAATTCGTGGTGTCCTCTCTTCTTTAATCTTTCTCTCTTGCATTTTCATTTTAAAGTTTAAAGAACTTGTGCTTTAACCATCTTTTTCATGTTCTTGCATGTTTTCATGGCATCCGCAACATTGAGCATGTTTTTATAATCTTTTGGAACTGGTCTTGATCATTCTTGAGCATTGTTTCTGGTTTAAAATTCAAATTTGCATTTCTACATTTTTCCTAGTATTTCAGTCAACTATTTTTCTGTTTCAATCGATTGATTACACCAAAACAGAATCTGTTTAGTAAAATCAATTTGTTAACTCTGTTTTTGATTGATTGAAAGTGTACAGTTCAGTACTGTTTGCATCCTAACTTGGTGATCTATTTGATTCAATTAAAGGTGATTTTTAACTTGCAAAGATAGCCTAAATTTTTAATTAGTCAATTCAACCCCCCCTTCTTGGCTTTTCAACCATTTCAAAACTAACATGTTTCCCATTTTCCTTGGTTTCCATGATCTATCTTTTTTGACATATACAAACTTGGAAACAATTTGTGGATAAGTTAAACTTCTGTCCTCTTTATGTATTTTGTTGCATCCCACCTAACTTGTGAACATGGATTCGGTAATAGGTGTTTTCCCTATTATATCCTCAATGTGATAATTATCCTTGAAGTACACAAACTTCTCTCCAGGAAGATGGAAAATAGTCTCTCTACAGTTGGATTCCTTCCATGAATGGGAAATGAAAATATTCTCCAATATGCTTCACTTGGAGATATATCTCTACAATCGAGATATTGTTTGATTTCATCTACATGGTCATGTAATGTAAAAGATTCATTATCATTATTGATTATGGTGGTTGTAATCCTGTCATAATCTTTGTTGATGTATTTGAATAAGTACTTGATAGAAGTACTTCTATTACACCATTAAACATTTATATGAGCTTGATATTTAAATAACAACTTGGGGTTGTATGGAACAAAAAACAATTGTATAAAGAAATATCATTCTTTATAACAGTTATGGAATTACCCCTCCTATGGTAGTGAGGAAAACAATCTTCAGAAATAGTTGTTCTGACTTGAAATTTTTTAGGATAAAACCATGAGCATTTACCAGTTTTCGTGCACGATAGTGATTTTTTTGCTATTCCACATGGGCCATGAATCATATGTTCTTTCACATATTGGTGTAATTTTGGGTTCTCTATAGGGCATGATATTTCAGCTGATATTTCCCTATCAATGTCATCTCCTGTTGGATATTTGCTATTGGGGTGCAGAAATAATAGTAGATTTGCATGTGGTGGACCATGTTTTTGGAATTCAATTGTATACATATACAAAATAATTAACTCATAATAATAGAATGTGGATATATACTTACATGCAATAACCCTGCCATTCAAGTGATTCTTGGTTAGGTATGAAAGTAATTGATCAAATTTAATTCTAAAGACCCTTGAGATTATGTTTGGCCTATCAGATGCTATCGAATTCATATTAGATAGTACCCTTCTTATTTTTGGCCATTTAAGATTGCATGTAAGAGTTAAAAATAGATATGAGAAAACAACATTACTGTAAATAGTCATTCCATCAAAATATAGTTGATTCATAAATCTAGTGCTTCCAACAAAAGTCAAGGGTAACACAACTTTTTTCCCCTTGTTTGATCCTTCTTGCTCTGTAGTGGAATTTGGTTGACGAATATTGTTGTACTTATCCACTCTTAGCTTTGATTGGTTGTTCCTAACAAATGATAGTCTTTCAGACTCTATCATAGTATAACCGTGTACCACAAATTGTTGAAACAGACTCTTAGATCTTAGTAGTGTTTGTGCTTTGTTTTGTCTTGTTTGAATTCTAAAACAGAACCATTATCTAATTGTTAGGCGATTTCTCTTTGTCTTGTTTTAACATCAGAAAGTGGGGTGAACATTCTTCTTTTAGCTTGGTTGTTGATTATACTCGAGCATTGTTCTAGATTTTTGTTGTTCATATTCCTCTGTTTTAACAACATATTTCTTTTTGATATTGCATTTGCAGAAGAAACGTAGGAGGACATATTCAATCATATCTTTGATAATTAATATCTACTAAATGTAACTATAATAAAACAATGAAATACATGAGAGAATTAGGTAATACAACTCAATAAAGTCAATAATGAAGTAAAATATACTATTTAACGATTTACTATTAATTAATATAAAAAAAAATAACCTGCAAGCATAATTTTTTTTCTACTTATATATGGATGAAGTAACTTCATTTTTTATAAACAATGTAATGGCGCGAAAGTAAAATTGTTTTATTATTTTTATCCTACAAATATTTGGTATGTTGTCTTGTCAAATTAATGAAAGCTTGTGAATGTAATGAGTATGCTATGGTTTATAGTAGAAAAGTACAACTAAGATTTTAAAGTATAAGAAATTAAGTCATTTCTTCCGGTCCATTTAATTACCGTTAGTTTTAAATGTGGGATTAAAATAAGTTTTGTTTGGCCTTTGAAATTCCACATAAATTGAAGTTATCTCAAAAAAGTAATTTAAGACGTCATTTTTTAATAATTATGTATAGATGTTTGCCGTTTAGTTTCCACAGTCTTTGTTAGTTTACCATCCAAAAGAAATCCCTATTCTAGTATCGAATTCAAATGACTTCATCTTTTAGTAACCGCTTCAAGAACTTCAATCTGTTTTTGCTGTCCGTTCTTAACCTTGAAAGGTAAACTTTTCTTACTATGTCATTTTTTTAGTCTTCATTCATTTCTTGCATTATCTAGATCGTTAATCCGATTTGAAGTCTAAAATTTGTTTTATGTGGTTACATAAAGTAGTGTTTTGGTATTTGATTTTTTGGTAAATGATTGGATCTTGAAGTAAGCATTTTTTTATTAGGTTAATTGGAAGAAACTTTTTCTTACTATTTATTAGAATTCATCCATATATTCCTTTTTGTTATGAACCTGAATTAGAATATTTCTAACATCTTACTTGTATTATGTTAGATGTAGTAGAAATATTTCTTGCAAAACCTCAATGTGAACACTGTTTGGTATTATGAATATCTTATAGCCAATACAAGATTGATATAGTTCATAAAACAGATATATTACAGTTGGGAATATTTTATGAAGTTTTATTTGTAAATGTACGTACCTTTGATAAATTTGATGTGTTGGCAGAAATACATAGATTTTGAGCAGACATTCTTTGTTTATTGGGAAAGGCAAATTCATCTTAAGCACTTCAACTTTATCGATCTTGAAGGAAATGTGTTGGCAATACATATGGATGAATCGTTACTGGGTCAAAGAAAGTTTCCTGTAACCTTTTAATTAGTTAGCTTATATAAGTTCTAATACAACACATTTCAAACAATCGGCAATTTAGGAGATAACTTTTTTGAGTTAAGAATTTTTTATATTGACTGGATTAATATAGAATACCATATTCTAAAGAAACCCATTGGCTTTCCTAAACCTCATAAATTCGTGAAGTTCTTAACCTATTTCTGTGTAGATTTGCTAGTACAAAAGGTAAATTTGAGTTATTGGTATTTTTAAATATTGATGTTGATACATGTTATGATATCCTTTGTTCCTTCTTTAAAACAAGAATCTATAATATTTCACGATGCCTTTTAACACTTTTAACACTTTTGGGGAGAAATATTTAACTCTAACAACATGGATATATATATATATATATATATATATATATGAAAGTAGAAATGTATGATCCAATGAGGAAAAACCATTACCTTCGAAACTTCTTTGGTTGGTTGTTGAAATGTACCATAAGATGGACTAAAAGAACCACATTAGAGTGTTATTTAAGTTGTGGAATGGAGTACTTCTGTTGGAAAAATGGATTCAAAGTATGAGATGTTATATACTTGAAGGTTGATAAACAATGTTCGACAACTATTAATGTTATAAAAGTTTAAAATCCTACTTCCTATGCAATTACATTTTAATGTATTAACGTACATTAAAGTAGGATTTCTTTTGTGCTTTTAGTATTTTGTTCAAATGAAGTACTTTATGTTTATGTACTTGAAATTTTAAACCTTTATTGTTAGTTGAACTCCTACTTCCATTTGAAGATTCATTATATTATGGTTTGTGTTGTGAATTATTTTATATGGAAAATGTACTCATTATAATGTTAGTTCTTTATTTAATGTTGACTTCAAAATAAACATAAGGATATAATCGATCAATAATTACTATAACATTATAATGGCTAAATAACTCAAATATGTGTCATTAAATTTTTATTAGTAGTGTACTAAAGTTAAAAACTATATCAAATTTTTATTGGCGCTAATACTGATGGATCTATAATAAGTTCATTCTTTGTCCACACAGGAATTTATCGTATTCTTTACCATTTTTCCTTTCATATACATAAATATTTAAGAAAAATAAACTAAAATTCACAAATATCTACACTTTTTATTTTGTATGAAATTCTAATTCAGTCTTACATGTACATCTAGAATATTTCATTTTATTATTTATTTCATATGCATAAAATGTAATGATTAAATTATATTCAAATTGGGTCTAATTTTTGTAATCAACCAAGACTTGGCACACTCAATTCATCTTCTTAGATCAACAACGTTCTCTAAACATTAAAGCATCACATATATTTACAAAAAAAGTTTGGTCACCTTCCATTTCAAAATAAATAGTTAAGAAGTTTATCCACCATGAGCATAGTTAAATCTATTTCAAAAATTCATTAAAGTTCCGATCCATCATAAACAAAAAACAAATAAACAACATAGTAAGCTTAATTCTTCTCCTTCTTAATACTTTTGACGCTCTTGGTGGATGATAGTTGACCAGAATCAATATCTTGGGAGGAATCATAGCATTCCATACTGGTTGTCAAAATTTTCTTAGTTGGAGTTTTCAATACATCATTATCAGGTTCATTATTCGTTGTTGCGCTTAAACTCATTTGTAGAAATATTTAAATGATTGCATCATTTGTAAATTCATAACAATTTCGAAAATAACAACTAAAATTGTAAGATACTATGTCATTATCATTGTTTGCTGCTAAATTACATACATCTTTGTCATACAATTCAACAGTCTAAGGGAACAACAACATCAACAATAACTTTAATTTATTTATACTAAACTGCATTAACAAATTTTTAAATTACTGAATAAATTTAATAAATAAGTATAAATTGAATATGAGGACTTACAATGCCAATGGAACTGTCACCTTCAATATCAATTCTACTTTTATCACCAGACTCACCAATTTATTAAGAATAAAATGAAATAGCAACAAATTTTAAATTTATTTAATTTAAAAAGCAGATATTAAAACAACCACAATATTTAATTAGGTTATTGCTTGTATTGGTTGTATCAGACTTTTTACATGTTTCACCATATTAGGAAGGTCAAACATTTTTTATCAATTATGCACATCTAGTCCTTGGTTGAGTTCGGACATTGAATGCAAAAGTGCATCCTAACATTACATCCAAATCATCAGGAAAACACTTTGGATCTTCTTCACCTGCCTATTACCAGTCCAAAAAAAAAAAAAGAAATTCTATTACTTTCGAATTAGAAAATAAATAAAATAATTCATGTTAATAAAATTAGCTAAACCATTTTCTTTTGTAAATTTGCAGTTGATATGCCAATAATGTTTCTATATTCTTGATCCTAGACAACAAAGTTGGCATAATTAGACGAATCATCACATACTTGTAATTGTAACCTATACCTAAACCATTTTTAGAAATGATAAGAACTCAAAACAATATGTATGAAATATTCAATGATAAAGATAAATATATACTAACTTGAAAATAGGCATGACATTTTCCAGGTCACAATACGTGCATTTGAAATAACTTGTTTCATAAGTTCTTGTATTGCAATAATTGCAAAACAGGTAGAACCAACCATTATTATCCAAATTAAACTTAATTGTGGTTCCAACAGTTGCACATATAATTTCCTACATCAAACAACATTTCTCAATTACAAAACACCTCAAAAAATAGGAAAACAATTTTAGTAATTATGACACCTTAAACACACCTTTTTTATGTATGGAATTTCAGAAAAACTTTTCACTAAACATTTATACACAAACCTATCTGCATCACCATATTGCAAAGACTAAGTTGATCCCACACTAACTCATCATCAATTCATCAGGAGATATTCTGACAGTCATGTCAAGAAAACCATTGGAATAAATTTATTATATAAAACATACATAATTATATAATTATATAATTAGTAAAACGTATACAATTTCAAGTTTGAATAACTTACTCATTTAAATGTTCTTTTAATTTGATTATCTCTGGAACATTATCATCCATGATTAACTTCGTTCATTTCCACGTATTAGATACTGACACTGGCCATTCTCCTGTTTACAACACATAAAATAAGTATCATTATGAATAAACGTCCATAAGTAAAATAAAAATTAACTACTTGTGGCAAGTACCTTTCTAGAGTAAACTTAAATGACCATAATAATTAACTTTGGTTTGAGTAAGAATAAGCACAAGTTTCTCCAAATTTGGTTTCTCATTATACCTTTCTATAATGAAACTTTAGAAAAATTTAAACTGAATTAACTACAAATTGTTAATATCTTTGATCATATTGAACTTTTTCACCATTACAACCTACGTCAAAATTTTAAACTGAAACTTTAGAAAACCAAACAAAAAATGAAGTCATTTCATACATACACAAAAAATGACATAAAAGTATAAATAAAAAACTTAATGGAAAAAATAAACCATTTCAAACATCTAAGGCCATTATCTTGCCAAAGACTACGGCCTCCCGCTACTCTTACCACTTGAATCAGTTTGCTCTACGTGAGACTAACTGATTCTTTAGAGTTTCAGGATACAATCCTTACTTGAATCCTTATCTAATTATATATACTACAACACCACCATGAAATCTCCCCATGACACTCATGGAATTACGTCTATCTCACACCACATCCATGTTTTATCACACCGGATCCACATTTAATCTCAAGCATCATAATTTCATGTTGATGCCACAACCAACCAACCAATCCATATTTCATTTCATGCCAAACACAATATATAACAGTCTCATTTCATCCCATTAAACATATGCAACATCATATTTCAAGCTTTTAAGTAAATCAATCTATCATATAGGCAAACAATTAAATCAAAGAAGAAAACAGTACTAGAGCACCTCCCTACACAAGATCTCGCTCAGGCTGGAAGTACTGGCTCAGCGAGAAAGATTCTCTCGTTCAGACGAGCCCTTTTTGCCTAGGCGAGAGCTCGAGTAGTGGAACAGTGAGGTTTTTGCGTTTTCTCGTTGAGGCGAGACCTACTCGCTTGAGCGAGATGACTACTCGCTCAAAACTAGAGCTCGTCGCCTAAGCGACAACTCGAGCAAATGCCTAGGAGGGTTTCTGATACTCTCGCTTAGGTGAGACCTGCTCGCTTGGGCAAATCACATCTATTTGACCTTTCCCAAACTCTATAATGAGCTTCCTCTTCATTGCTACTAGTTGTAAGACCCGAGAAATTTAAATAATTAAATAAATATTATTTAATAAATGTGGGTAGAGGAGCCTTTATGGCATTTAATGCAAATTTTTGCACTACAGCAAAAATGACTTTAGGCAACACTAAATTTGTCCACGACTATAAAAGCGTTGCCTAATCATAGTATAGGCAACAATTTTACACGCATCGCTTAAAGTATTCCAATGGCAACGTTTTACAAAATGTGGATACTTTATGCCACATTTATTTCCATGTTGCCTTTAAAATGTGTGGGCTATACCATAAAACTGTTGTCTATAATAAATTTTAAA
>Ga0214543_1006780_pt1 | contig 20163 bp, 8 predicted proteins | sample CNSS2metaG_FD_160094 | JGI IMG/M metagenome (GOLD analysis project Ga0214543, IMG submission 160094) | Root nodule microbial communities from cowpea collected in UCLA plant growth center, Los Angeles, California, USA - CNSS2 | ecosystem: Host-associated > Plants > Roots > Nodule | place: USA...
ATGAATGATTGAATATAATATCCATTCTCACTTCTTCAACAATATTATTTATTTGTAAATATATATGATTTATATTTACAGAGAGATTAAATTTATATAAAATAAAAAATAATAGTCATAAACTTTTTTATACTTTTTTCTAAAAGATTTTGTTCAATCTTTTTCACTTGAAAATCTTATAATCAGAACTTTTATACACCCACAACATTTACGAAAGCCCAAATCTAATCCCTTAATCGTGTTTTATAGTATGATTTAAGTGAAATCCATGGACAACAAATTGAATACTTTACGAATGCATAATGAAAAATAATATTTATCCACAAAATAAGATACTAATTCCAGCCAGCTCAATTTAAAGCAATTTAGGAAAAAAATACTGTCGAAAATAAGTTGAAAAAGAAAAGATGATTGAAATTCATAATTTGAAGAAAGATTAGTTTAGCATTAAAGTGATGATTGACAGCAATTTCACATTTTTATGTATTAAAACTAAATTCAGAAATAAACGTCAAGAAGATTGACAGGAAGATATGCAGAAATTCAAAAAGTTATAAAAATCCTTTTCTTAATTTTTTTTTTAAATATTTGATCAAAAACTCTTTCATTTAATATAATTATTCTAATTTAAAAAATTGCTAAAAAGAATGTGTTGTGAATCAAAGAAGAACATATGGTATAACTGAAAAGAAAATAAAATCTTTGAATGCAGCATTTGTTCATCAATTACTTGACCATATAAAGCTTAAAGCTGATTCGGTTACTTGGAAGATCGGATTAATCATTCAAAACCATCCATTCACCAACCCTACGAAAGCATAAAATGTGTTCCAAGAATTAAAAACCAAAACTTTAATTTTAATGAGAAGATCGAGGAGAAGAAAAATATGATTTTTCTGACATCAAAGTTAGTTTGTTGGTTGTTAGTTTGGCAGTCATGTTCAAGAACAACGACACATTACATTGTATATTTGTCTTAGGCTTGAAAAAACGACATAAGATGATCCATGTCTTTCTTCTTATGTACCGTGTCTCTCTTCTCAGCTAATTCCAATATCCATAAACACTGAAGTGGAAGCAAAGAAACAAGAAAATGGACCCAACCAATCATCCTCAAATATTACTTACACCCTCTCCTCCAAATCCATCATTCAACAATGGATTCCGATTTCAGTTCCACCGTCGACACCTCTCGTCCCTTCACCTCCGTCAAAGAAGCCGTCGCCATATTCGGCGAACGCCTTCTCCTCGGAGAATTCCACTCTCCAAAGCCCTTCTCATCGGGCACTCCGGTGAAAGGACCGTCTCCATCACCGTCGCCATCACCACCGCCGACGAAAACCCCCCAAGACAGCGGCGACCTCGTTGATGTGATAAAGAAGCTGGAGGCAGAGCTCGAGAAAACGAAGGTGGAGCTGAAGCTGCTCAAAGAAAGAGGCAGCGAAACGGAGGTGGCGCTGGCAACGCTCAACGCGCAGCTTCACAAAAACATGTCGAAGCTGGCTCAGGCTGAGGCCGCCGCCGCCGGAAAGGCCGCCGCGGCGGCGGCGACGCCGACCAAGACGGTGCGGTTTGAGATCAGCGAAGATGAGAAGAAGAAAAGGGAGGTGGTGAGGAAGAAAGAGGAGTCGCAAAGCTTGGGTCACATTCTGAGTCTTGGAGAAAACGATCATGTTTTTGGAACCAGAAAAACGAGGAAACACAAACCTATTATCCCTCTTGTCGGGGATTTCTTTTTCAGGAGAAAATCATCTTCCACTACTCATCATCACAATCCTCTCTATGCTTCTCCTTTTTAATCTATCTATGTTTTATTTCTTCATCATTCTTAGTTTCTACCTATGGCTTTGTCTTTTTCTTCTTTTTTTTCCTTCGTCGATTGTTCTTGTCTTTTGTGCTTGTAAAAATTGAACTTGGTAATATGTATCCACGTAAAATTAATACTTTCTCACACCAAATGTGATATGATACACTGATTATAAAGAGTTTGGTTAATTTGATTGATATTGATTAATAAATTTAAAAAAGATCTTATGATATTTCTTTACTATTTAATATTTAAAAACGGGCCTTAAAAGGAAAAGAAGAAAACTTTGTTAAGTTTTTGAGGCCTGTAAAGAGTTGGGCTTAGATAAAAAGGCCCAAAGTGAAGGAAGCAGGATGAAGAAGAGCCGTAAGGTATTTTAATTGTAATTTATTTAAAGAATGGTGTAAAGTTATTTATTCGATAACAGAGAGAAAGATTTGTGGAAGAAAGACGAGAAATCAAAGGTGGAAGAAGAAAGAAAAGATTGTTTTGTGCAGGAGAATAAAATAAAGGTCGAAAAAATTGTGAAGAAGAGGAAGAGACACCACGAGGATGCAAGTTGTGGTGCTGAATACTCAATCCTGCTGCAGAGCCCCACAACATCCTTCGTCTTCTCGTTCCTTCCTATCAAAAAAGGTTCTTTTTTCTCCTGTTTTTTAGGGATTATTATTTTGGAATAACCCTCTTATTTTCTAATCTTATGTTGTAATTTTTGCTTCGCAGGGAACCAGGTTTTTCGCTGGCCATGCTTCTTTCAGGAGGAAGGGCAACGTTATGCGTTCTTCTGTTCGGATTCATTTATCGCGCTCTACACGTAGCCTTGGTTAGTCTCTTTGAAAATCTGCACTTTTTTCTGGATCCTTCTTTCAATTGAATTTGTCAGATTCAAAGCTCTATACCTAGATGGATTACAATTGCTGACTATTTAAAATTCAACGTAATACGCAAACGCTGCTCTATGCAAACGTATTTTTTAATCTTAGTAAGTTGAAAATGTAATCTATTTTGAGGAAATGAAAATACAAACTATTTTCTTGCCATCTTAGTTTGTCAGTATTGCTTCCCTTAATTTCAAATTCAGTTTCAGATTCTTTGTTTATATGACGATTGGGGAACCGAATCTCATGATAATTTTATGCTTGTGCAGCAGTAAAGTGTGTTGCTACTCCGAATCCAGCAGTGGAGCTGCCATTAACTGCTGAGAATGTAGAAAGTGTATTGGATGAAATTCGACCGTATCTAATTGCAGATGGTGGAAATGTGGCTTTACATGAAATTGATGGCAATGTTGTGCGGTTGAAGCTTCAGGGAGCATGCGGTTCGTGTCCAAGTTCTGTTACAACAATGAAAATGGGCATTGAACGTCGATTAATGGAGAAGATCCCTGAAATAGTGGCGGTTGAACCAATAGCTGATGAAGAAACCGGTCTTGAACTAAATGAGGAAAACATAGAGAAGGTTAGTTCTGTGTTCTATCAAGATGATCTATATACTTCACTGATTCTTCTGGGTTATTCATATTTGAAATAAACTTTCTGTTGTTTTGTTGAGAAAACTTGTAGAATGTTTTTTTTATCTCAAATGGTAACACAAGAGTACAATTGTTCACATACAGCGGGACTTGATAGGGAAACAATATTTCATAGAGGATATGAATATGCAAATAGTGATTGAGTGGGACTTAAATGTGTAGTTTTTTTTCTTTATGTTTCTTGGGATTTCTTTGAAACAATCCAGCGGATATACGATTATTTCTAAGAAAAAGATAAACGAATAATAAATATTGGTAACTTTTATAAATTACATTGTAATCACGTTAGTTGATGGAAGTCATCTGTGAAATTCAGACCATTTGGGAAAAGAAAAAGTTACACATTTTTCGTGAAGAATGCTTTAGTTATTTGTGGGTAAGTTTAGTAATAGTTTACACACATTAAGACCCTCAAAGCAAAAGTGGTTTAGAAGAAAGTAATCCCCTCCCGTGATTCCCATTAGTATGATACAAAATCAATTGCACAAGGAAGTCTTTACCTTATATGTTGCTCAATTCCGTACACTGTTTATGTGATGGAAAGATTTCTGTTAACTACTAGCTGTTAAAATGAGGTTTAGGTCTCAATATCGAACTCTGCATTTCAGTATAAGAAAGATGCTTTATCCCGCTAGGTTGTTAAACTGTACATGTTGTTTTTCATATGTTCTATGTATAGGATTGTGTTTATTGAGACTAGTCTAAAATCATAGTAAGCGTATGTTTCTTTTCGCTGGTGTTATTGAAAGTGTGGTAGATTTGTCAATACGTCACATTCTTATTTACTGATGGTAAGAAATGGGACAAAAACTGGACTTTATTCTATCTTTTTAAGTCATTTATCAAGAATAATGTCTCTATATCAAGCAAGACCTGTTCAGCTATTGTATAAATGAATAATATAGTTTGTGTAACATTAAGCATAAAGTGAAATGTTTGAAGAATTTAATGTTTTATTAACTGGTTCAGGTTCTTGAGGAAATAAGGCCCTACTTGGTCGGGGCTGCCGATGGAACTCTTGAATTGGTGGCTATTGATGAGCCAATAGTAAAGATCCGAATCACAGGCCCTGCTGCTAGTGTCATGACTGTGCGTGTAGCTGTTACACAGAAGTTGCGAGAGAAAATACCAGTCATAGCAGCTGTTCAGCTTTTATGATAGTTTATTTCCAAAGAAGAATAGAACTATCATGGCATTCTTGTAATTTTTCATGTACAACGCTAATAGAAATAAAGTGTTACATGTTATGTATAGTATATGCTGTCAAATGATTCTTTTTATTTTTTATGAAAATCGATATTCACACGCTTTTACAGTAGAGGGTTCAATTACTGTAATCAAACTATAGTTAATTTATTTGTTTTGTTTATCCGTAATGTTTTAAATCGTTATATTTTTGTCTGCACTCCTGTTTTCCATTAACTAGGTTTTCAATCAAACTATTAATCATGCACGAAATCCCGAATAGGAAAATCCCGAATAGAAAAATGATATTTTAATCTATTTTTTTTTATCCATTTTTAATCCATCAATTTTATCACTTTTAGATTATTTATTTTTAATTTTTTTTAGTGATGTGATGATTTAAAGGTGATGAGATTGATAGATTAAAAGTGGGTCAAAAAAAATGAGTTAAAATATCATTATTCATCCCGAATATAGTGTCGTCATTAACGCATCATGGTGATTTATCCTATTTTGTTAGAAATGAAAGCTATTGTTTAACGAATTGCCCTTTCAACAGATCATGGTGTATAATAGCTAATCTTTGTAATCCGTTTCAGTTTTTAATTGTCAGTTACAGATCATGTTCAATGACATCTTTTTCCAATGCTCCAACCTAATTCTCTTGATTATTGGGAATTTCGCAGGTCTGACCAACTTTTAGAGAAACTAAAAGTTGAAAAGAAAACAAAAAGAAGTTTTGTATTGAATAAAAGGAAAAAGGGTTTCCCCTCTAAAAGAAGCCAATGCACAATTTATACTAACAATTTTTTTTAATCTCCCCTATAAGTATTTAATCAACCTCTCTAAGCAACTAACTAACCCATTGATTATGTTAATGAACTCCTTATATCCTAACACATTTCTTCTACTATAATCGCGTTGTTGATCAGGCTACTACTGAGAAATTATGAATGGTATGAACTTCAGAAAAATGTTATATTGCACATGGGATCGCTAATAAGTTACACCTTATTCCTTCCTATTACTCGATTCCAAAATTAAATTTAATACGTACACTAGGCTATAGGCCTATTTTATAAGCACAATTGTGGATTTTCTTCATTAAGAACAATCATTTGGCTACGGTATCTTGATAATTGGTTAACGCGAAAAATTTCCGCAAAGAACGGTAAGAATATGGAAACGTGAATATTAAAAACAAAAATATAAGCATTATTACTCGAGATAACAAATTACTGCAACGCAATTTCAAACACAGTTGATCATAGCTTAAGCAATAAGAAAAATTTACCAGTGATCTCTCTAAATAAATCCTATGTTTCATAACAAGGAATAATTGCGCTCATTTCTTTCTGATGGAAGCCTCTCACTACAGCGTCGAAACTGCAAACTCAGTAATGGACATCTTTTAAAAAAGTACACAAACTGTAAACAGCGTTACTCGATGTTTTTTACTATAATACATTCAATCTCCCTAAAATAGCATCCGCTGGGTGTCCTCGAATAATTGGTTTCTCAAACCTAACATGTTACATCAAAATTGCAGTTCTATTCTAACCGCAAGCGAGGTTTTGTGGATATGAATTCCAGGAATGATATATCGGCTAAAGATTTTAGAACGACAAATATCTGTGAAAAACAAAAACAATCCAAAAAACCAGAGCAAGAACCTCACTACTCGGGTGCCCATCATTTTGCCTTGCAGTGCTTTCTATTTAAGAAATGAGGAACAAAATTGTTGAAAAGTTGCAGGCTATCATCCTAGATTTTGTCCGCCAATCACACGCCTGTATATCCGTATTTATACTAATGACAATAAAGTTTGATCAGTTTATCAGCACCAGCTGTAAATAACCATGGCTGTCTGGGGTGAAATTTACAGTCTAGTATCCCTGCAATGCAGACAACTTCCAATTAAGATCAAGAAGTATTTAGCATATAAGTAATTATTCTCGAATGCATTGTCAGATAAGAATATAATGGGCAATCATCAACCTCATACTCGGTTGGTTCATCAATTAACGGCAATCGTGTCAACAAATTACATCTACAAAAAGACCATATTGCATAAAGATGAAAACTAAGGCCAATAAATTACTTGGAAGATTGTACTGATCATTCAGAGACTGTTTATTTTTCCTTTTCACCGCCTACTCTGATTACATAAAAAATATATATATATATATATATATAGTTTCGATATTTTTATCCTCCTACCACCATGTACTATCCTAACTGATTTTATAGTTTTCAAATGCTTGACTTGTTTTTTTCCCTTTCTAGACAAGGCTATAACATCTAGGCTCCTCTCATCCTACTATCCTAAACTGATTTGATAGTTAAAACACTGGACTCATTTATATATCCCAAATTTATTAACATAAAAGGTTTAAACAGACAAAGACACTCCTCTCATCCTACTACCCTAAACTTATTTGATAGTTAAAACACTGGACTCATTTATTTTTTAAGTTCGTCTGAACTTTCAAAAAAAAAAATGGATCCCAAATTTATTAACATAAGGTTTAAACAGCCAAAGACTCACCTCTGCCATTTGAACTGGTATGACCACGAAGAATTTCCAAAGGAACAATAAGGGGATTTTGATTAAGATCAGAATAAACCATTCCATGAAAAACATATGCAGTGCAGTCATCTGAACATGAAGCAAATAAGGGATACGAGCGATGAAAGATGACATTGTTGATATCTTTTGGGTGACACCTGCAACAATAAAATTATTAAAATTGATCTGTATATAGACATTAAAACAGAAAATGAGGTTTCTTAACAAATTGTTTCAAATAACTAATAGCTCATTGACCAATACAAAAATAAACCATAGCTTTTTTATGTTTCTCTACACCCTGTTAGTTTAGTTTTTTCGAATAATGAAATTTTATGAAGTGGCCTTGCTAACACAAAGGGAACTCATCATGTAATAAATTTAAAATTTCAAACAATATCTTAATTTAACAGGAAATTGTATTTTAAACTTAATGGATGGGGGAGACTGTTATTATAATATAACATCAACATAAGTTGACATATTCACTGATGCTAATTTTCTAATCAGCTACCACACAAATTGGTAAAGGACATGGAAGGCTTTAGAGCCCAATACTATATAATAAGTTGTGCGTTCACAAGCAGAGAAACTGTGGCACAAAAAAAAATACCGAGTTTGCATTCCTTCAAATAGCAGATAAAAATATACTTACTTAAGAATTTTATATGGTTTAGATGAAAGGTCCATGTCAAACCAACACATCTTGCCCTCTTTGCTACCCACAATTAAATTATCACCTGCATGGAATGCATACAGACAAACAATTATGATGAGTAATTTTCCACATTTTTTGAGTAAAAGAGGGAAAGTGACTACAATATAATTCTATAAAAACAATAATCACACCTCCAGGATGAACTGCAATAGATGAGGCTTCACGAAGTCCAGTATCAAGCTTTTTTATGAGCTTGGTCTTTAATAAATCATACACTCGAACGCTCTTTTTCGTACAAACAAAGAAGATGGAACGGGATGGATGGAAGGTTGACCGAACAGCAAGTCCACGTAATTTGAAAGGAAGCTTTTGTGTAAGCTTCTTGGATAACTGGTGTATCAAAACTGCTCTGGACTCACGTAAAGAAATTGTCAAGGAAAAAACCAACCAACCCCTTAGTTTAATATATTTATGTCCCTCTAAATTTCATATAATTCACGTAAGAAAACAAATCAGCTAAAATGTTGGTAATCAAGAACTAGTTCAATACAGTTTATTTCAGGTAAATTTCACAGATAAAGAAGCCACATACTAAACACAGCCATTAATGAAGCATGGCATGCAACAGGAGGAATGACATGACAAATAGCACCTCAAGTCTAAAAGGTTATATTTATTCTAATTGAAGTTAAAAGCCAGCCATGCCTTGTGCTGTGTTGAACAAAATAAGATTGCCTTGCCATCAAGATATATTACACTAATATGCAAGCACGTGGACATTTATTTGCATACACCCAACAATAACAGAAGTCAATAGTATACCAAAAAATATAAAGGAAAAAAATCATAAACAATCATCACCAGAGACATGTAGTGTTGTAAAGCAATAAACCAATGAATGAATAATGAGGTATGCATAAATTGATAGGAAACCCTTAAAAAGGATATCTGTTGGCATTACTGTTGAAAAGTAGTCACCTTTCCGGTGCCATTCTACAGCAGTAACTGTCTGCAAAAACAAATATACAAATGTTTAATTGAACAACTACACAAATTTAATAAACAAGCGAACCAAAATGGAAATGGAAACAAATGTGAAAATACCTTGAAGTGCCTTAACCTTAAGCCCATATGTTTGTCATCTTTAAGCCAGCTTACACTAGGTGCTTTATCACCTGCAAACTCGAGCATGATTAGAAAAAAAAAACAAAACTACAATTATGGGACATAAAACCTCATAAGCATTGATATAAATAACAAATCAACATACACCCAAGTGACCAGTTAGGTTTAAATTTTAAGTCAATTCCCCCTTCCAATAAAAAGTTCAGTCGGGGTTCATAGACCAACTCGAGAGTTTGGATCTCTTGGAGCTTTCTATTGAATGTTTAAAACCAAAGTGACAACAGCACTGACCAGAGTCATCTGATGCTGTTGAAGAGTCAATCCAGAGAAGCTCCTTAATCTGGTTCTGCAATTCTTCATCCCCCAAACCGGTGTTCAGTAGAAGTACATCTTGCCCCCTAAACAAAGATTTACCATTGATTTATTTTCACAATCAAAACATATATAAACATTAAGAATTTTATAGGACAAAAGGTATATGACACTTAATAGCCAATAAAATCAGACTTACGCAGAAACAGCTAGGATATGCATATCAGGCAGAGGATTCCAGGAAACACAACTAACAGCTTCACCAACCTCCCACCGCCTAAGACATCTGCCAGTTTCGACCTCCCAGACACGGACAGTTCCATCACTTGAACCTGCGCAGATAGCAGAAAAATGAGACCCATCTCCATCCCTCCTAACATGAAACAGCAATATATGTCATCAATATTCATACCTGAAGCCATCCATTGCCCTGAAGCTTCAACGGAAATTGATGTAACAGCATCTTCATGGCCTTTATACTCAATATAGCATGATATGGGATAAGGCTTAAGCTCCTTTCGACTCGGAAGCTTTGGCTTTAAAGATTCAGGATCAATATTAAGCTAGAACACAGAAAGAAAAGAAAAAGTGAACAAATTATACCAATTATAATATACACACACTCGCACCAAAAATCAAATCAGTAAACTAGTTCATTTGACAGATATGTCACTCACGCGCTTTTTCCGAACTCGAGGACATAAGTACAGATCCAAACAACGTTCAAAGGATTCCTTCATAGCATTCTCATATGCAGGGATGCTCCTCATAGACGTAAACCTGACCAAAGTAACATTTAGCCCAACACTACAGAAAGAAGGGAGTAAAAACGTTTGCCCTGAAACAAAGTACCTTTTTGGAATAAACTTAGGACGGTCTTCCTCAAACATCAATTGATAAGAATTTATCTCCTCTTGGGTTGGAATGTACTCTAAAGGAGGATTATAAGACTCATCATGGCCTACAAAGTGAAATTATATTACCAATCGATACACCAAAATCAGGAGCAAAACAAATACTATCTATTAGTAGATTTTGGTTCTCCAAAATGTATGTCACAGTTAATACCAGGTAATTTCTGCTTTGGGGCAGGAATGTAAGCCAAATGATTTGATTTTTCTGTTGAACCAGAATCATCTCCCCACAAGAGATATGGGCCATCTTCCTCTTTTGGTTTGTCAAAAGTAATTGTTCCCTTGCGAATTGCTCTAACATACTGTACAACCTGTAGACATACGGAGGTTTAAGAGTGATAAGAAAAATCAAGTTGTTTCCAATGTCTAGTCTGAACATCTCCACACTAGTAAACAAAGGAATGATTACCTTTTTAGCTTCCCACTTTGAAGGAATAAACCTTCTTTTTGGTTCAGGAGCATTAGACAATGGATGTTTGGCATCTTCCCATTTATACCAGTCAACATAATCCTGGATATTACATAGGAGAGATGAAATTTAGGAAGAAAAATGTCCACACTAATTATATTTAAAATTGTACTCAAGATCCCTAAAAGATTAAAATAAGATGGAAATTAACACATACCGGATATGGATCAAAGTCAGAATGTGGTGCCTGATTTTTGAGCAGTCTACGGACAAGTTTGATTTCATCTTTTGTCAGCTCAACTACCTCATCATTGTACTCATCATAGATTTTCCGCCTTCAATGTTTAAGAATGTAGACAGATCAAATATGTTTCCAGAAGGACAATAACATTAACAAACTAGAAAAAATATTTCCCCCCAAGATGTACGTGTTATACTTATAACAAGAAGAAAAAGAAACCAATGAGAAATAATTTCACAATAGGAATCGTGCAAATACAAGCTACTTTGCCCTTGTAACCCAACCACAAAATACCATGCTCATACTTATCTAGTAATCCACGGCTGATGGAAAAGTTCAAAACCAAGTGGCTAATATAGAAAAGATGAAAAACTTAAACCCAAACATTTCTGGTTTTTAAACTATATGTCCTGATATTTCCATCAGAACATGTAGGATTCTACCAATTTTTCCACTATTAGACTTTGGTTGACATATTTAGTGTGCATTTGGTTGAACCCATTTTGAAGAAATGATTGACTATTTTCCCCAGCTTCCTATAATAGTTCTTCACCACCATTTATTTATTTAAAATTATCCAATTTACCTTCTTTAATGTATTGTAATCTGTTCTGCTTAGGGGCATAGGGTTTAAAAAATAACAATGCTTATTCAAATTTTAGGCCTCAACATAATAGAAAGGATACCAAATGTAAAATCTCAAAGAAAATATCATATAGATCAAGGAACATACTCTCTGGGTACTGAATAGATGGATGTAAGGTTGAGTGTCGGTGTTTATAAGCATTATGAGGAGAAAAGAATACAATAATGGAAATTGAAATGAAGGAAATAAGTAGCACAGGTGTATGAAACTAACCAACTCTTAGAATCATCAACATTTGCAAGAAATGAATCTAACTTGTCTTGTTTTTCCTTTTTCTTGATCTTCTTGCCCTTTATGTCGTATCCAATATGAGGTTCGTCCTCATACCACTTCAAAGGTACATCTCCGATGGTGTTTCGAGGAGCCACCTATAAAAGAGACACAAATGATGTTAGCATAATTCGGCTTCTTAGAACGAGCCAAAATCCAATATGTTAGCCTGTTTCAGAAGACAATGGCAGTGATCACCTCATCCTCGGAGGAGTCACTCTCAACTACTTGCTGATCGAGGTCAGAGTTCTCACTTCCACTGCCTTCACCATTGACAATGTCCTGCAACGATCTCTTCAACTCATATTACTTATGGTAACAAAAGCAACAACAAAGCCTTCTAGTTAAACATTATATGTTATTGAGAACAGAATATAGTTTACCTCGTCCAGAGAAGATTCAGTTCCTTCGGCTTCTACATTGCCGGAGCTACCGCCATTCTCAGAGGAATCATCTTCTAATTCTGATTCAGATAGAGAATCCAGGGAGGCAGAAGATTCGCCATCGTCTGCAGAAGAGTCCTAGAAACAGAACACGTGCACTTCTAGCATCAGTATACAGCCACAGTTACACAACGTTATATGAAGTCAGAATTCCTCGAGAATAGTACCTCGTAGTCGGAGTCAGAGTCAGAATCGGACACTGGTGGCGAAGGAACCTTCTCAGAAGGAAGTGGAGCTTCTTCCTCATGGACGTCGTTTTTCGGCATGGTCTTCTTCTTCCCCTTCATTTTCAAAGTTAGGGGAGTTAGGGTTTTGTTTGGAGGAGGGAAAGGGTTTTAAGAGTGGTTACTCAACCAGCCGCAATCTTCATAAAACTCTGCACTTCAAAAAAGAAAACACCCTAGACAGTAAGGAATCAAATTATAATTTTTTTTAAAGCAAATCAAATTATATATTATATATTTGCACTTTAAAATGTAAAAAAAAATGTTATATAAATTTTAAATTACACAATTTTTGTCGATTTAATTTTAATTATTTATCATAAGGTTTAATGTTAACACCTTGATGATGCTAAGTTTTACGAGATTACATAATTCTCCCTTTTTTACATTTGTAATGTATATATTTTATATTCTTATTATTATTTTTAATTATATTTTAAAATTATAATAATTTATAATAATATATAAAGAGATTTCGTCTTTTGTGTTTATATTTCAAAATATGAATAGTATCCTTTAAAATATAATCATTTATTAAATTTTTGAAAATTGACTATTACTTTTATAAGTTTTTTTTTTAAATGTCTATATTTGCTTCTTCTTTTTTTGTGTATTTATCAACAGATATTTTATCATCTTTAATGATACTAGTGTACATATAGACATTGTCGTGCCTCTGTATACACATTTTTTAAATGTGTGTTATTCTATTAATAGGTGATGATAATATAATGTTATTAAGATAATAAATAAAATAAAATTATATTTATTAAAAATAAAGTGAAATATATATAAAAAAAATGAGAAAATAATTGTTGATAAATAGAAACAAAAAGTTTGTAAAAATAAGGTTAATTTTCAAAAATTTAATATATAATTATATTTTAGAAGATAAATTTGGTATTTTGAAATATGGACAAAAAAAAAATCCTCTTTTTATATTGTTATAGATATTTCACTTTATTTTTAATAAATATAATTTTATTTTATACTAACTTAAAAATATTACATTATCATCACCTATTAACATAATATTATTCACATTTAAAAAATTTACACACACGTGCGCTTATATAAATAAAGAGTTTATCTTATACTTTTATTTTATCTTTAATTATATTTTAAAATAAAACAATAAATAATTTATTAACAATTAATAAAGGGTGTTTTTTTCTTACTTTTCTTTTACACTTTGTTTTACTGATTTATTTTTGGAGTAATTGTTTCTTAAATTTATATAACTACGATATAAGAATTATTTACTCAATAAAAAATGGAGAATGTCCCCCCAGTCCTTATATCCTAGCACAAGGTTATAACTATAGTCTTTTCATAGTAATATCTCACTGATGACTATGATTCAGAATAAGGTTTTCTTTGCCCTCCCTATAAAATGTGTAACAAAAGTCCAAAGCCAATCCCAAGAAATAGCTTCATATACATTAAATATTTGTTTAAGTTTACAATAGTTTAAATTTGCATTCGGTCTAAATTCCTTTTTGAAAAGAAAAAAAAAATCTAAAAAAGAATCAATAATCTTGTAACTTTATTTTGAGATATGACTCTTAAAAATTTATAAGGTTCACATCCTAATTAAAATTCTATCAACTTCTCAAGATTAAAATTTGGACTTTAAGTGAATGTTTATATGACACTTGAAGAGTCTCTAAATGAAAACTATAAACATTTGAAAGGTACACTATTTAATTTTTGCAATTTTTAAAATTTATAATTTTTTTTCAAATTCTTATATGATAAAAATATTGCCTTTCATGTAAACAAGCTTCTTATCTTATAATATTTTTTGTCACTTTTTCAAATTATTTTCTTTTTTTACGCTTAATTTTATTTTAATATTTAATAATATTAAAATGTAATTATTTTATTATATAAATATTTTTTACATTTTGTAGTTGTGCATGAAATAAACTGATAATTAGAATTATATTTATTTATATGCATTTTTTTTCTTTAAATAAAATAAAATTACATTTATAATAATTATGTCAATATTAAATTTAACTATAATTTTTTTAAATTTAAAACATATTAATTATCTTTAACTAATATAATATCCGAGAACACCTTGCATTCTCCTTGATCAATTATTTACCCTATCACATGCAGTACTGTTTTTTATTCCTTATTTATGTTTTCATTCAAATTGTTCTAAAAGATTTATGGACTACAATTTAACTTTTTTTTTTACACAACATTTATCATTAATTATATTTAAGAATCATAATAACTTTTAGAAAAGAAAAAAAAGACATATCTCTTACAATTATTATTAAGGTCAACAAAAAAATTTGTGACCACACCTTTTTCCACAATAATCAATAATATCTATATATATTTGATAACAATAAATAATAATAATAATAAATAATAACTATAAGGTTAAAAAATAATTTTACATTTTAATCTATTAAAACATTCTTTTATTTTATCAAATTCATGAATATTTCACAAACTGCCTGTTTTCCACTAGTAATATAAAATAGTGAGATTAATATTTTAAAATACTTAGTAAAATTCAGTGTGAATGTTTCTACCCTTCTAAATGAGAATAAATTAAAATTACACGCCATTTTAAAATTAAACAAAACTATTGTTTTAATCTCACTTGATAAAGGTAGGACGAACCCTAAATTTATCTTATTTCCTCTGCAATTTATAATTATTTATTTTATATGTTTTTCTTGTAATAAAAGTAATATATAAATTATGGTATATTTAAAATTGATTACCAATAAATGTATTTTAATACATAATTACTTGAGATATAAAATATGTGATTTATAATTTGTATAATTTAAATTATAATAAAAGGTTATTTTTAAGTATTAGTATTATTTTAAAAACTACTAAATAATTTAAATAAAATGGAATCATTTGAAATTATTAAAAGAATTCTGACATTATAAAACACATATGAAATTAAAAAAAAAGTTTACCGGTGTTTTTTGCATTGAGGTCTAGTGTAGTATAATTCAAAATACAATATAAATTATAAAATCTAAAATATATTTTTCCATATAAAAAGTAAAAAATCTCTAATGAAGAAAGTAGGGAAAGCTGCTAAAAAAACTACGAGCCAAATAGCAAAGCTGCTAAAAAATTATTCATCAAGACATTCCTTGGCGGTCCCACGACATCTACAGAAATGATATTTTGACGTACAATTTTTTTTTTTTCACTACTCTTTACTCTTCTTTTTCCTTTACAAATACAAAAAATCATTTTTTTTAATTGTAAAAATTCTTTTTTTATATGATTATTTTACCCTTATCATGTGTGTCAAATAAAAGTAAATGTGTCAGAGGTCCATTACTCAATATCATAACCTCATTCAATAGTTGGCCAGCAATTAAGGTCACAAATAAAAAGCACTTAAAGGATTAAAATTACAACACTGAAGCAAAATCCCAGAGAAGTTAAACTTAAAACATATCCCCCACCACCAACAAGAAGACAGAGTCACTATTCTAGCCAGTACCAATGTTATGAAGAGAACCAAAGAAAGATAGATGATGCAGGCTTGCTACAAAATTTTTAATCTATAAAGCAATGTGGCAGTAGGTTTCCGCTATAAATAACAAGCTAAAACTGATTTTCAGTTATCTAACTCCTCCTTTCCGGTATACTACTTGTCTTTTGCAGCTTTCACCATAGATTTAATGTTTCTTCTGCTTTGGCAGAATCGGAAAAACGAAACATCCACTAATGTCTCCATGAATTGATCATAAATGGCTACAGCCCAAGTTTAGATAGGAGCTGACGCCATCTCGGAGTTTCTTCATCGAAAATATAGGTCAAGGGTGATATTAGAACTCCACTGCCTCCAATCTGTTGCATTGTAGTCAACAGGAAATCATGAGAATCAAAGATGAACAAGAAAAATAGTTTTTGGTATGCGAGTAAAGCAGCGACCATTGCATTTTGCTCAAATATAATGCCACATGATAAGCAGAAGCTTTCAAAAAATTTCAAGAATTTTCTGGTGAAATTTGCATTTGGTGGCTAGCCGGTGATAACAGGAATCAATCATTCAAACCACCACCGCCCATTCTACCTTCATTTCCTAATTTTATTCCTATGTTTTACCCCACAAGCTAACAAATATCTTCACACCAGTTTCATAAATGATAATAATTCAAAAAACTTCATTAGCTCAAAAACTCACCGCTCTCAGTTGTTGTATAGACTTGTACAATGCCTTCTTAGGCACGCATATGACAATGGCATAATAGTCCGAAGTTACCTTCCCATCACGCTTGCAGAAAACAGGACTTACAGTGGGACCCTGCAGACAGACAATCAAGTGCGTATTTTACAACTGGGAAACATTTGTAACAAAAAATGTCATAATTACAAAGCCCTCAGAATATGCTCACGCAGAAGAAAGATAAGCAAATACTTCGGTTCATAACGTATCACACCTGCAAACCAGCTAATGATGGTTGACTGAGTATTCTCTCAGCCACTTCCTCTGCACTGCTTCCCCTCATGTTTGCAGTAACCTGTCAAGTCAAGCATTAGAAAAATGGAATTAAAATAAATACGACGATGGTAGAGATATTGAGAATCATAAACTATGCACCGTGAACTGCCCAATCGCCCTCAGATGTGCTTCCAATCGCTCGAGCATCTCATGTGTTGTTTCAAGTACTCCTTTACGTTGGATCATTGATTTCCTGCTTGCAATAAGAACAGCCTGAAGAGCATTCAATTGTCAGTGTAAGACAACCTAACAATGGAGAGAACACAGAAGCAGATTTCCCATGCCTAGATTTTTTCTAATGTACAACCAACAAATCGTCATAGTCAACATCAAAAAAGTCAACAATTACTAACCTGGCTCTCCAAAACAACTCCACCTTTGATTTCCTTCAAGTTGTTTTCCCTCAGTGTAGTACCACTACTTACAAGGTCCAAGATAGCATCAGCTATCCCCATCTAAATAGAGAAAAAACAAAACGCTACTTAGATTATAAATAACAAATCCCGCATGTATGGCAGTACCATCCCTAAATTGAACATGTAGTAATTGATACTTCATTTTAGATGCAAATCAGAGGGATAAATTGGGTAGCGATTTTGTATGGAAAGTGGATATCATTTGTACAAAAGATTTTCTCATCTGCACCATGAAATGGCCAAAATTCTGACTGAAAAATCACCGTATAAGAGGTTGCCAACAGACCTTTAGCCCAGTAGTTAACCACAGATCACATCCCAGACAACACCTCATAAGATAAAACAGAATTCATACACACAGAGGGAAGGTACATTGGTAATTTCATCAAATTTCACAATTCAACAAAGCACTGCAGAATTTTTAAAACATTCTTCATAATCTTGTGACAGAATAAGCAGAAAAAGAATCAGTGACGTGACTCAGGTCCCCATATTATACTTTACATAGTGATGCTGTTGTTAAAACTGGACACTTTAATATATGCTGGTCAATATAGCACACATACCTTAAGCATAGAATGGAAACAACAAAAGCATATAGAAGTAGTAATCTTTTTCGAAGAAGAAAATATTTAGTGAAAATTAAAAGCAAATCAGTGACATCTCTATAAATATATTGCAAAACTTAGCCAGCTACTATGTTTCTGCAGTTTAACAGTCTTTCATCCTTTATATGAAATTTAAACATCATCGTTTTCATCTCCTACACTAGTATATTAAGTAACATCATCTTATCAATAAGCATGTATGGCAAGTAACAGCATCCACAACCCCAACATGCTGGGAGTATCAAAAAGAAATCTTGTCATAAGACAAAAGCTCACATGCTTGATCATTAGAAAATTTAAATGAACGAATTCTAGTAAATAAACACTATCTCTCACCGCAGGAGCTGCCTCCAGTGCCCCATCAGCAGTTGAAAATGTCACATGCTTAAGTCCACTCTCTTTCATAAATTTTGGCCCCAGCTGAACAGTAAATCCAAAATTGAGACCATTTTTTCTCTTTTTTAAAATGTAACAGTATAAACTCAAACACAGAGATAATACTCGGAAACAAAAATTGAACTTTAAACACTAACATAGCTGAATCCAGTAGCAACTCTTAGAGGCTTATCTTCTGTCCATTGAGGCATTTTGGCAAGCTCCTCCACTGAATTTACATTTTCAAATATTCCATATTGGGGAATCTGAAAAAACAGAGGATGTTCCAGATAATTTATTGTGCATAACAATGACAAGACCAGAATGTAGAAGTTTTACAACATATTTTAAACTAACCGCAAGGGATAGACGACAGTCACCGTACTCCAGAGCCTCATGGACAATGATAAGATCTTCATTACACTGACAAAAGAAAATCAAAGGATAAACACGAATGCCGTGGGACATTAATCTGCAATTACAGCTAAACTTACGAAAGCAATTTTTTTCAAGCCGGAAAGTCGTGATATACACAAGCTAAATAGGCCATATTCAATTATTAACAAAAATAGTACTCCATCTGACCTTACTTATAATACTCGAATTATAAATTTATCTTTTTTTTTATAAAACCTAATGACAAACAATTAAGAGAGAGAGAGAGAAGGTATTAATGACAAGAGTTATTTTGGAAAAAAAAAATATAAATTTATGACAGATTCATTTAATCAACTATATTGACCACTTTCTTCAATTCTTATTTCTATCCTTACCAGCCAGATTTTGTATGTTCGTAATTTCAAGCAGTAAACCAGTAAAAGAACCGCAGCAATTAAAAATGTGATCGAGAGTAATGAGAAAAAATATAAATGCAAATGCTCACCTGGCCATGTTCACTGACGGTATCGAGTCCCACAATACCAAGGTCAAGATCTCCGGATAACAATTTTCTCACAATGTCTTTAGGCCTCTGAAACCAAACTTCCAGGTTGGACAGCTGCAGAGAAGATAATCGATACATAGACAATTAGCACCAAACCATACCGATGGGGTAACATTACGAAATGAAGCTGGAAACTACAGAACTTTTCACATCAAATGAACAAAAAAAAGAACACACAACACACCTGAGGAATTTCAGCAACATACTGTCTAGGATTGACCTGCTTCACTGACAATTGACAATTCTTCACATATGAAACACGGCATCGTAGTCAGAGTTAGTAGAAGAACATAAAAGTGCCCTAAACAATATAAACATGAGAGGCTAATCGAATCGATTTTGCGATGAGAAAGTAATAACGAATTTCACCTTGAGAAGTTCGAGGGTGTCGGCCGACATACGACCTTTGCTGGGCAAACCGAGACGGATCTCTTTCCTGTCGACGGGTCGGGCGGGAGGGTTTCCATTGAGGAGTTGGGGCTCCGCTTGCGGCTGAGGCACGGAGAGCGAGGCGTGGCAGCACCAACTCCGAGACCTGAGCGGAAGCGAAGCGTGCAGAGGAAGATTCATGGTTGTCAACATTATGATTATGGCTACTGCGAGATCAACACAGACTCAGATTTGCCTGCTACGCTCTACTGTTTCTGAACAATAATGGTCACCGCGAGAATGTGTGGATATTCTTCTCCACGTACTCTTCTTGGGCCTTTACTTCAAATCAGACAACAAAACTTTTTCTCACACTCCATTACTGATTATTTTTTTCTTTTACTCCAGTGGGGTATATGTTTCATTTTGTTTTTTATCTCCTAATGTCCACAACATGTCCCACTAAAAAACATCAATTGCTGTAACTCTGTTTTTTTTTTAATTTAATTATTTTGTAAATCGAATTATGTCATTGTATAATGTTGTGATGGATATTAAAGTAAAAGTACGAATAACGACTTTGTAAAATACTAATAAATTAATGTAAAATACAT
>Ga0214543_1006782_pt1 | contig 20156 bp, 6 predicted proteins | sample CNSS2metaG_FD_160094 | JGI IMG/M metagenome (GOLD analysis project Ga0214543, IMG submission 160094) | Root nodule microbial communities from cowpea collected in UCLA plant growth center, Los Angeles, California, USA - CNSS2 | ecosystem: Host-associated > Plants > Roots > Nodule | place: USA...
TGTTTAATTATAAAAAAAAAAAATATAAAAAAATAAAAATATATATATATATATATATATATATATATATATATTTATATATATATATATATATATATATTAATTGATTTCAAGGTTCTATGAGTGAATTTAGAATCAAGCAATTTTAAAGAATAGTACTTTTAAATCATTTTTAAAAGAGATGTTTAGAAAATTATTTTCTATATCATATATATATATATAACTGAGAAAGAAAGACACATTTTTATATGTGTTGTAGTGTGCAAAACGATTTAGTAACTTTTTCTATGTTTCAAGCTTAGTTTTAAACAAACTAGAAAGTGAATTTCTAAATTTGTTGTTGAAAAAAGTTTACATTTCTATAATTTTCTCACTTTTGAAAAATAAACTTACAATGCCTGTAGTTTTGTATTTAAATATTTATTCATGTAAAAACACTACTTTGTAAATTTAATTTTTTTTAAGAAGATAAATTGCATTAATTTACTACATTAAATATGTCTTTTTGTTACCAATTTGGTTGATATGGATAAATCCCCAACAAGCGATATGTTTTGTCATTTTCCCCACATTATAGTGTAATCCTGCACGAAAAAATATATTCTACAATTGATTTGTAGTAATGCTTTTATTAAAAAAACATTATTACTCTTAAATATGTTGTCATATTATTTGATAAATTTAAAGTTTAATAGTTTTTTTTTATTTCTTCATTCTATAGCAATAATTTAATTTTTTTTAATTTAATATTATTTTTATATTTTAAAAATCATTAAGATTTTTTCGTTATTTCTTTTGGGATGATAATGAACTGGGTCAAGTACGAATAATGTTTATCTACTGTCTGACCCACAACAAGAACTTCACTTATTATTCATCACATTATTAGTTAGATATCCATTTAAAATATATCTACAAGTTTTTCAAAACTCGAAAGTATTTATGAATATTTGCAGATATTTAAAAAAAATAATTTAATTACATATAAAAAACGATCTTTAAATGCTTAAAATGGATGAGTTATTATATTAACTCATCATATCTAAACAATCTTTAACGTTGATCTACCGAAAAAATCACACTTAAAATATATAAACAAAATCAAATAGAAACTAAATAAAAAAAGTTAAATCATTACTATGAGTATAAAATAAAAAATACTATTAAACTCACATAATGTGACAATGTCTTTGTAATTACTTAAAAAATACACTAAAGAATAATATATAGCAAACAAAGTAAACATAAATGCCATCTAAATAAAGAAGAAACCCATAATAAATAAAAGATGTGTGATGCATATTTTTCAAATGCAGTTTATTTAATTTTTGTGTTACTTATTTTAATAAATTTTATATAAATAATCATAATAACGTGAAATTATTATTTAACTGTTAAATAGATAAATTTATTTTGATATAAAATTAACCAAAATGTAATATTTGAACGTACAATATTATATATATATATATATATATATATATATATATATATTGAATCGGGTAATATTTGGACCAGACTAATTATATTATCAGAATATAATTATAGTGTGATGACAATTAATAATTAAAACTGTTTTATATTTTGTGGTGTGTTTATTAATTACTGCATTATCTCAATGCTTACACGTCAATTCTTTGTACGGTTAATTAACTCTCTCTCACACACATACGCTCGTTCGTACAACGGACTAAATCTCGTACGATGTAACAAGTGGAACAGGTCATGATCACGGGACCACGTCCTACGTTGTTTATAAGCATCTTATTAAACGTCTAAAATCATAATCACCCCTTTAAAAAAAATGGTCATATATTATTAAGAACAAATACATGTTACAATTTTAAAAATTAATTTATTAAGTATTCGTATTATTTTACGATTCAAAACGATGAAAACAAATAAAATAACATAATAATTAAATTGTTATTTATAAAAAATATATCTACATATTATGATATTATACTACATAACACACGTTCATTAAAAATGTTAAAAATATACTTATTTTATTCGTATTTTTAATAAAAAAATATTTTTAAATAGATGTGTATTTTATTTAATAAATGATATTTTTATATCTTCAACGATGTGAAAAAGTACATTCTTATTTTATTTATATATTTTTCTACTTACAGAATCTTTTAATGTTTAAATTTTTATTCTTAGAATTTCTATTTAAAGTTTATTTAATATGAAATTTTAGAATTAAAAAAAAAGTAAACAAGACGTTATTGAATATAAAATAAACAATTATTTAACCCTTAAACTTTTTTTTACATTACTTTATTCTAATTATAATTTAATTATCTCGGTAACCGATTTTATTTTCTTCGTAAATATCAAAAAATTTCATGACTGTCCTATTACCTTCCCTTATGCTCCTAATATTGTTGAATGTACTCTTAGAGTCCCCTATTCCAATTGTAATGTATGCTTGTATGTTTGAGGCCATATGTACTGAGTTGTACATATGTATGCCTGAACCAATAGTATTAGGGATGTATGTCTGTATGTAGTCTATTCCTACATTGGATCCAGATACACATGTCCTTAACTGGATCAAGATGTACTCAGCTCCAATGGTCCGAGATGTCACAGACCTTCCTATACACCAATTACTTAGCTTCTTTGTGCACCAATGGATTGAGATGTTCCCGACCTCCCTATACACTTTGTTTCTCAAACTTGTAAAAAATAGATGGATATAATCTTTTAATCTAATAATATTAATTTTTTATTTTGTTAAATGATGTTCCATACTAATATTTGCGCTTGAGCGTATCAGAAAGATGTAAACATAAAAAAAAAGGTAATTAGATGAGAGTTATATCCATTTATTTTTTTAAACCTCATAACAAAAATGTATTTAACATTTTCTTATTACTATTTTTAACATTTAATTATTGTTATTGAAGTAGTTTCATTTTACATTGTTTGACCATGAAATATAATTCCGTTCGGTGGTAAATGAAAATCATAATAAACATTATAAAAGGTGAGATAAAACAAATTGAAAAGAAAATCAAAGTATATGATGGAAATCATGGATGGTCAAATGATTTTATGTTTTATTTTATTTTATTTTTGTTTTACTCGTTTTCTTAAGTGGAATGGGTTGAGATTTTTTAACGCCATAACTGTTTTAGCCCGTCCAATTTTGTCTTGGACAAAGGTAGCATAACCAGCCCACTAGGGGAAAAATATAGTTTTTATAATTATGTAAAATATGGTAAACAAAAGTATTGAACTTTCGATTCGCATTTTATTTGTTTTTATGAAAGCATTGTTGTGTTTTTATCCCAATATTGATAGAATATGGTGAATAATTTATAGAGTTGTAAAAATGGGTTCGAACATGTGAGTCTACCCGATTTATCATGGATTCAGATTGAGTTGGATTGGATTGACTCACTAAATCATCAATCTGTATGGGTCGAACCGGGTCAGGCTGGGTTATTCGTTTTGACAATTCTAATAATTTAAATGCATGTATGATAAATTCATTATTTTTTCCTATTATTGTATTGAAAGTAAAACAGTTTGAAAAGTTATATAAAATGACACAATTAAAAACTACTAGGTAGATCAGTGGACTAAATAAAAACTATCGAGTCTAAAATTGAAAGAATACAAAGAAAACAAAGATATACGATTTTTTTTCATTTTAAAAGATATGCAAATAAAAGAAGAGACAAATTTAAAAAAAAATTATCACAATTCGGTCTCACCACAAAATTAAAGATTTGTACGGATATATTATTTTTATATTTTTATTAAGTTGACTTAAACCAAATTCTCACTAGTTTTTTTATTTTTTTTCTGCAAGCCATCTAAATTTGTGCATTTTCACCTCATCTCTGTCTTACCAAATTACCCTGTGTACTTTGTTTGTGCTTGTTTCCTCTCACCCCATTTTTCACATGTAGTGATACTCTCAGAAGTGTTAAGTGCTTATGACCTAAATAAATCTCCAGCTGGCTGAACTGAATGTTTGGTCAAAGGAACCATCTAAACCCTATTCTTCCATTCATTAAAATAGTAGGTACTATTCCCATCCTCTCAACCACTGTCTCTGCTAACTCTGACCCTAACCTACTCACAGGTCACCCACCTTACAATACTTATCCAAAATCTAGGACCCGCTTTTTAAGTTACCACATACTAATAAATTAAGCATAAAAACTCAAATTAATGTTCTTGTTCTGTTTGAAATGGTTTAAGTTTAGAATTATGTTTGGATTGGAGTAGTATTTGAGTAGTTTCTTGTATTGGGTGGTTTCAATAAATGGGGCGATTCATATTTTGGTGATATGAGGTTGATATGTATGAAGATGAAGAGAGTGAGTGGGTAAGGTTCTTAATGCTTCTTTGTCTCATGGTGAGGTCCTCACATTTTTGAAACTCTGTGCTGCTTCTTACTACACAACTCTGAACACTGTGCACTGTTTATGGCCCCATTCTCCACAATCCACCCCTCTTCCTTCTTCCACCATTCAGATTTACAAAATTAATGTTAGACCAACCAAAAACATCTCAAAATTAAATGCCACTACTCTTACACTCAATCACCTCGCTTTTATTTTACTATTTATATCGAAAATGTATATAAAGATAAATTGTCAAAAAGGGAAGTTCATAGACACATTTGTATTGTTGTATCACCATGATTTGCAGGGATATAAGTTTATTAACTCATTGTAATTTGTATGGTTCATCCTTTCTGATGATATTAAGCTTACTAACTCATTAAATAAAGGAGACATTTTAACTCTACTAATTATATGATCACGTAAATTAATTCATTACATGATGAGAAGTAAAAACAATTTACTTATTTGGTTAAAATTAGGTATATAAAGTATTATAGTTTGACGATTAATTTTAATTTTTTAGAGGAATATTTTTAATACAAATGTATTTTTCCGAACATGTCTTATAATGGTTATCATATACATTTATAATGTCATTAAGAATTTTGACACCTTGATGATAATGTTGTTGAAGGATATTTTTTTTAATATTTTAAACAATGATTCAATGAAATATATGAATTGTGTGTGAACTGTAATATTTATGTATGATATATAATATATATATATATATATATATATATATATATATATATATATATATATATTTATTTATTTATTACAAGACCCGATAGGATATTTGGTCACTTTTGGTTATTACAATTACTTGTATTTATAGGGCTGGTTGATGATTCTAGTACTAATCAATAATTAATCTAGGCTCAAACACGATTTAAACACGTTTATTTCTAATTATAATGAGATGATTTTACTGACATTCTTACACTATTATGATATTAGTATCCAACCAAATTTCTATGTCAGTCAAATTAAATTGGACAAAATTTGTCGAAATGATTATTACATCTTACTTGATTTTGGTACATATTGTTCTTACAAGACCCGATAATCCTATAAAGCCTTTAGTCACCTTTGGTCATTACAACTATTTTGGTTCATTGAGTTTATGTCTAGTCTCAAATTTAATTTATTTATATATATATATATATATATATATATATATATATTTATTTATTTATTTACTTATTTACATGTGTGATATATGTAATCAATGTTTTATTTTAAATAATCCATTTTACAATTATATATGAGAATGAATAATGATATAATAGTATAATACTGAATGAATATATATATATAATATTTACTTAGAAATAAATATATATTATTTATGTAAATAATAATATATAGTGATAGTACTAGTTATATTATATTGACGCAAACTGTAACATCTCATTTAATAGTCTAAACCATTAAACAAAACATTGCATATCTGATAGTTCAAAGCATAGAACCCAAAAAACTCAAAATATAAATAGTATGTTACAGTCAACCCACAAAAACCAGATAAACTGCTATACAATTTATATACACAACTTGCACTAGAGTTTTTAAAAGAGAAAATACAAGTCTAAACCAAAAACAGTAGAATTTCCATAGAAACTCTAGTGTGCAGCATTTCCTCCTCTTTCCCTGTACGGGGCTAGCTGCAAGATCTTCAACTGCTCATACCGATCAGGTGATCATGACAAGAAATAACAGACACAAAAAATAAAAGAGACAAAAGAAGGGTAAGCTAATGATTTGAAAAGAGAACTTAAATCAATTATATAGTTAATAACATACAATGAGAACAAATAATCAATCAGTTTCACACAATTTAATAATCTAATATCCAATTAATCCGGATCATGCATTGAAGTTGGATCCAGGCAATTGTGCACTTGTAGTGGCATCTCATGCTCTACAGAGCGACAGCTACAGAGTAAAACTCTGCCCCATACAAGGTTAGTCTGTTAACACTTATGGTCAAGGAAAAACCCCTAGGCTAGGACCTCCTGCTTCTCTCACCACATACCCCATTCCTCTCTACTTGAGAATTTGAATGGTTATTAGAGCGTCAGGATAATTGCCAAGACAATCCCTACATCAATCCATACACTACCACAATCATTGCTAATCCTCCTTGGGTTAGTATAAACCAATCTCAACTCAGTATCATATAAACAATGTCATATCATATAGTCATCATTCATAATAATTAAAAAGCTTCTATAACTACAAAAATATCATTCAAATCACTTAAGAATGTAAGTTTCAATTTCGTACTTACTCGTCCAGCTAGAATCACTCGCCCAGCCACTAGTTGATGCTCGCCCAGCTAGTAACACTAGCCCAACCACTGGTACAGGTATGAAATTTCCTACTTGGAAATTCGCCCAACGAGTATTACTCGCCCAACCACTGACCTATGCTCGCCCAGCTAGTAGCACTCGCTCAGCCACTAGTCCAGGTTTGGAATTTCCTAACTTGGAAATTCGCCTAGCGAGTCTGCGAATCTACGTAATGCTGCAGATCAGTGTTCTGTATAATTATACAAACCAACTTATTTGCCCAGCGAGTAAAATCTGTACAATTCTGCAAAAGCTTATTTAAGCAAAATTATACCTATTCAACCAATCCATACAACCCCAAAACCTCTATAGAGACTATTCAAGTATCACACATTAATTCTATCAAAATATTCACACAAATTGCATCCAAGTGCATGTATAACATACAATTATTCTCAAAAAACAGATAAAACCTAAGTATTTATCATTTTCAAACATCACAACCCAGCCCACATATCAAACACATCAGTCAATTACAGAATAATCATATAATAACATTCCTAATAGGTTTGTGAGACATGATAGATATTAGTTTCCCTTACCTGAGATACTATACAGACAGTTCACAGAGAGTTCAAATATACCTCACAACCCGACAAAGTCCCCAATTCTCCCTAAGAACAGCAAGAACATGATCAGAGTGCATCAATAGAACCACTTATCAGTGGAAAAACATAAGGAGAACTCATAAGGCACATGTGGTCTAGAATCATCTGCATGCAAGGAGATTTAGACAAAATCAAAGAAAAGAGCAAAAAATCAACTTACTCTATTTGAGAAATTGATCGGACAAAAACGTAGGGCGTGTCGCAGGTGATGGGGAAAACAACAACACAAACAATATACCAGAGAATGCAGCGAATATAATTTCCCCTAACTTGCAAGAATCTATGAGGAGCAATAATCAAAGAGCAATAATAAAAAATCACCAAAAGCACAAATAAAGACACCAAGATTTTAACGTGGAAAACCCTTCAAATCAAGGGTAAAAACCACGAGTCGTCCAGACCAATGAAATAGCTTCACTATGATCAACAAGAGTACAAAAAGAGTCTCAATCAATAGCACAAATTAGTGCCAACACCCAACCAAATAACAAAGCAACAAAGCTTTCAAGATAGAGAAGAACAAGAGAGGAAAACCTCTAAAAATCACTGCTGCAATGCGAAATTAATATCTCCCAACTCAGACCTCATATCAAAGATCTGACCGTTCAGAATGAAGAGCAATGAGTTCCGAACCTGCTGTAAAAATTTCAGCCCGATCCAACGGTGAACGAATCCGCAACGCCGATTCTACTGTGACAGCTATGTGAAAAACGTGAAATGAATTTTCCCTCTACCTCTCCCTCTATGTGTTAGGGCTTTCAGTGTGTTCTGACTCTATTGTTCTGCCTCTCCCTTTATTTTATAGCCCCTTTTGCACTAGGTTAAGTGAGACATGAGCTTCTCAAATTTTGGGTCTTTTCTCCACATAGGAAGGGAGCCCAATACCCAACAGCAGGGATCCCCTAGCAATCTTTGATGGTTGAACAAATGATCACAGGAGTCACAAACTTAGAGAGAAGGCAGAAAGAATTTTAGAAACAATTCTTAGAGAGATAAAATATTTATAACTAATAAAACTCATTTATTAAGTTTTTATTTATATTTAAGATTTTAAATAATATAATAATCAAGTTCCATTATTTTAAACACTTACTCATTCTAAACTATTATTTTCTAGGTTTTCACACAAACGATTAATATTAACTACTTTTAGTTTTTCATTACGTTACATTTTTTTTATGAATTGAATTTTTTATCATTACTAAAGTAATTCTCATTAAGTGCTTTGAAATTTATATTTTTTATATTGTACTTACATTTTTAAACTTATGTAACAAGTACGTGTGGCGATACCAAAAGTTTGAAATGTTTCATTTTCAGTCTTATAGTGACGGTCCGTTTTAAAATAACTAATGAAATGTCAAGACAAAGAATAAAAACAAAATGCTAAACGAATTACATGAGCCAAACTTAAGAGAATTATCTTAGAATAAAAGCAAAAAAGAAAATCAATATAATAATAATAATAATATACTTTGATCCTACAATTTAGTGTTTGAGTTTGAATTTTGACGGAAGAATGATTGAATAGAGTCGTGCGTAAGAAGTTATTTTGGTAACTAAACATCACCGCATTGTTTGTATGTTTAGAAAATTGGCATGGCATGAAAATGGGGGTAAAATACGAATTTGACGATACAATTTAAAAAAATGAAAGAAATGGATATAGAAAGATTTAATAATTTGAAGATGAATAAAAAATGAAGCATGAGAGGTTCCTTGTTGTTTGAAAAGTGTTAGGTGGAAAGTAGAGAAGATATTGTGGCGTGCACACGCGTACTGCAGTGCCGAAAATTTTGCTGATGGGAAGGGTCCCATTTACAGCCTGGGATGTCAAATTCAAATTCACCAACTTCCCTTACCAATGCATCTCATTTACTCTTCTCACTCCCCCACCACACACATTTTATCTTCCTATTATTCCCAAGGACACCCTACTACTACACTTTTTTTTTTCTAGCCCCTCAACTTCTCCTTATTATTCTTCTATCATCTCTTCTTAACAATTATCATCACCATGATTCAAATAACATAACCACGCCCCTTTTTTATACCTACAAAACACTACTAAAAAGAAACATGACAAAAAGCCCATTTTCTTAGATCGCATTTATGGCATAACATTAACAGTGAAGAAATTTAATGACCGTGAAAGATTAAAAAAGAATAGTAAGAAGAGGGATGATGAGAAAGAAAAAGTGAGGTCAACTATAACGAATATCTTTGTCTTTACCTGGAATAGTGTCTCTCAGCGTCCCGTGGGTGTGTATTGGGGTATTTAATTATTATGAGGATAAACGAAGTCCAAAGTCCAAAGGTCTCGTTATTCTCAACACCACCTTTTTGGTTCCTTCTTTGTTCCCCTACCTACAATCCTACCTCTACCTCTACCACTATAGCCCTTAGACTAACAGGCCATTGTCCTACAACTATTACTACGACGTGATGTGAGTGATGTTAGTATTTCCCATTCGTCAAATCACAATTCCACTATCTATCTCTTTTCCCTCCAAATCTTCTCTTTTCGTAACCATTACGTGGCATTAACCCCTCATCCCCACGTCACCATCCTAACACTAACCCCTCGCAACTCAACATCTCGGAGACGTGGCTCACCCCCGCTGGCCCGTTAGGCCCAAGCACGCCACTTCCATTTTTCCCACATTTCTACTGTGTCCTTTTTCAAGCCCAGTGCCCCCAGAATTACACCAGACATTATAACTCACAAGCAGCATTTTCAGCGGCACAACTGAATTATTTCGGTCTCCGCAGTTCCTCTGACCCATGCAGTACTTTCCAATGCAGAATCATAAAACACACCGTTTAATTCTTCTACTATTCAACCAAACCACTCACTAGATCCAACCAATTATTATTACTAAACAATATCATTCAATAATACATTCGGACTTCAAAATTCTGCGGCAATCATAAATTCAAGATTTAAATAAACAGTTCATGGATAGAGTTACCTTTAGAGCAACCAAATCTTGACCTTCTGTCTTTATACGATCAAGATATAAATATATAAAATAGGACCATCATAAATATAACAAAAAGACCACAAAGTAATTAACCTCTTTCTCCCTCACAAAAGATACCCAGGAAAAGGACACATTTATATATTATATTGTGCCTGTAATTAATTATAATAATATATGAATATTTGAATTAAATATTTTTATGCCGGGAATGAGGTTCCATCCGGTCTTATCTACTGCTACTGTGCATCTGGAGCAGAGGAGCGAAGCCGTTTATTTGGCGGCTCGGCTTGTTGTTCATCTGTTGAACCGAAGAAAATCCTCTCGGAAGGTGTGTCACAGCTGCCACAGGTGGCAGCGTCAAGCACGCCGACGGGACTGGACGGCGGCGGCTCGGCTACTCTCTCTTTGATGGTGGAACTAGATGCGTAACACGTGTCCACCACGTACTCCTCCATTAGTTGGTGACAGCATCTCACCATTTCCTGTCCCCGAAGAACAAAGATTCATTGCTTAAATAATAATAATAAACAAACAAACAACCCCCAAACAGCAAAAACAACTTATCATCACCAAACACTGTAACACAGACACACCTTTCAACGCTCCTTTAACCTTCCAATTATTCTAATTCTAATAATAATTAAAACAAATACAAATTAAATTACTTCAACTGCACTTCACTGAACATAGAATTTTATATTTCAAAACAAATAAAAATTAAGTAAAATTAAGTTTAATGCAGCATTACATGGTTTACTCTATCATGAAAAATCAGCGGCCATTGGCCGTTGGCGGAGGCAATGTCACGTCCAGCCGAGCACAGCACGGCGGCGGCTGCTACTGTGGAGGGCGCAAATTCCAAGAAGTTAATCACTGCACAACAAAAACAACTATGTGAGATGAACACATTTCTGAAAACGAAGACGTGCCGTTTGGAGTACCAGAAGGTTACCACGGGTGGTGCTAAGGATGAGATTGGAGGCGTGGGAGAAACAGTGAGTGGTGGAGTCGGAAGAAGAGGAGGAAGGGAGCTTGGTGATGAAATAGCTGAGATAATCGTAGGGTGTGACGGAGCGAAGTCTCCATTTGAGATTGGACATGACCCAAAGCTCCATTCTCTGGATGGTTTTGGGAGCAAACACGAATTTGGGTTCAAACAGTTGCAGGTCCAGTAAGAACGGGACATGAGACTCTTCCATTTTCGCTGCCAGAGACAGGCATGCCACTGATAGCAGCTGAAACGGCCACCCACTCGATTGCTGCCACAAATTGAAAGTAAATTAAAATAAAAAATTATAAAATAATAAAAAATAACAATGTCTAACTTTACGCCTAAAAAGCGTGACATTTTCGGGAGAAAAAGTGAGAGAACAAAAGTGCATTACGGGAATAGAACATAGAGAGAGGAAACGGTCCAAATAGTTGACGGAGAGAAACGCCGTCACTGGAGAAAACTGGTAGAATGCGTGGACCTGCATTGCCAGAAACAAATCACTCGTTCATGCATCTAAGCCAAAGTGCTTTTGCGTGCGTGCTCGAGTCAGAGTAAATGCGTTGCGTACGTACCTTTAAGATCCAGTTGACAGCGTCGAGGCGTGCGGTGAAGTCGATGGAGCGGTCACGACAGCGTCGGAGGTAGTCTTTCTCCGGCATGTGGTTGACTTCGGCGTCGAGGAGGCCGGAGATGGGCGCGTCATCTGAATCTGGGAAGGGAGGGGTTGGCGGGGGGTGGTGATCGGAGGTGACTTCGCTGGCGTGCTCGCGGCAGAGGAAGTTAGCGGCGGCGGAGGGAGAGTCCGGTGAGTGAGACATTGCGGCGTTGGGTGAGGAGGCAATGGTGTTGGGTCATGGCTGGGTTTTTATGGATTTGTGTTTGACATGTTGAAGTGGTTGGGTTTCTCTTTCTTTGTGTCTGAAGTTTTCTTTTTTGTCTGTTTGTTTGGTTGCGCCTCTCTCTCTCTTTTTGGTCTGTGCGTGTGAAGTTGCAGAGAGAGTGCTAAACAGTTTCTTATGTGTTTGTGGTTTTATTTTTTTTGTATTGCAGAAACGAGGAGTTGTCAAGCATAGACAAGACAGAGGAGAGAGAGTGTTAATGGGTTAATGGCAGTGACATATGCGGTGGGGGTGGTGATTTATGTGTCGCTACTCACTGTTTATTCATCCCCAGCATTACTTTTTCACAACTCTTTTATTTATCATCACTCTTACTAATCAAGATAATAACCCTCATCTTCATAATACACACAGAGATAATAATTCGGTCAGTCCAACTCGTAAACTCGTGTAGATCTATTCTGTATTTGATCTATAAAATGTGGATCAAAACATCTTGCTCGTTCTGCATAGATTATGGTTTGTGGTCCGATTTTTATTTTTTAATATTGTATGATTTAATATTCAATAAATAAATAAAGAAACTTTAACAAATTTAAAAAATAAAACAAAAGTTGTAGAGAGTTGAATGATAAACTAATAATTTATTATTTTGTTGTATATATAATCGTATTGATGAATTTTTTTAAATTTTAACATATTCAAAAATGTATTTTTTTTAATTCATACAATAATTTGAAATGTCTATATAAGTTAAAAAAAAGTAATTAATATATACAAGAAGATCAACAACATACAAATGTAAGTTTTTTTTTTTCTTTTTCATGGGCCACCGGCCAGCCTGTCTCATCCTGTCTCTGACTCGCACAGACTACTAATTATACGGACCAGACTTTTGCGGATCAATAAATTCAATATCTTGTTCTGCATGCAATTCTTTTTAATGGATCTGCAGCCCCGTCTACCAGCCCCGTCTACCGGACCAAGTTCACATTATCACTCATCTTTTACTCTCTATTTAACATCATGTTTAATCGATTGTCATTATTAATAATTTATTATACAACATACTATAATTAAGAAGATTTTTTCACCTCTTCTATACCACATTTGTTTATAAACATTGCTACATTTGATCCAAAAAGTCTCCATTATCTTTCATCTTCTTTGTGAATAAGTTTAGGAGTGTCTGTTTGGCTTACCAGCATTTTTCACAGAAAACAAAAGGAGCATAACTCTAAACTGTAGCAGTCTTGCTTACTCGTACAATGCATGGAGAAACGGAATGGGTATAAAGATGATTTAAACATTGGAATGCTAAACCAAACAAGTGATGAGATTCACAATAATTACTTAATTTTCGTTTGTTACGCCACATGATGGGCTGGTATATCGAGGAGAAGAGAGCGTAAAAATAATGTAACCGTCTCTCGATTAGCCAACTTGAGGGAGGAGATCACATAAATCCTACGATGCAAATTTTAAGTTTCATTTACATATCAACCACGACCCAAATAACCGTTCATTTCTAATGGATAAAACAAAACATTCCTATTATATCATACCACCTTAACAAAGGCGCTATCACGTATTTGTATATGTATTTTTTAAATATACGTGATATTATATTAGTAGGTGATGATATTATAATGTTATTTAGTTAATATATATACGTGATATTATATTAGTAGGTGATGATATTATAATGTTATTTAGTTAATATATAAATTAAAATTATATTTATTAAAAATAAAATAAAATATATCAAAACAGATAAAAGAATAACCATTGATAAATAAAGAAGAGAAGAAGCAAAGACATCCGATTTTATAAAAAGTTTGTAAAAGTAACAATCAATTTTTAAAAATTTAATAAATTATTATATTTAAAGGGTAAAATCGGTATTTTGAAAAGTGGACACAAAAAGAAGAATTCCCTTATATATTGTTATAGATTTTAGTACTTATTTGGATTATATATGTTATTATTACACAGAGACGATAATGCGGATCGAGATGATAATGGGTTGAATTACTTTGTTTTAGTCTGTCACTGACTTCATTTTTGTACTTTGTCTTGCATAATATTTGGTAATCACAGATGTAATTTGCATAAAAAATTATTTGATTTGTAATTTTTTTTCTTGTGGCAAAATACTATAATGTAAAGATTTAATAACTTTATATTTATTCAGTTAAATTAATGTAAATCATAAATTCTATAAATTTATTCTTTTAAATAAGTAATATTTGGAATTTTATAGTTTTTAATTTTTAAGTACAAAACAGTTGAAAATAAAAATAGTTTTGAATTGAATAGAAATAAGGAAAAAAAAAAAAGAATGAATGAGTTACTTTTTAATAGTTTTACGTGAGAGTTATTTTTGTATAGATCAAAAAAAATATGAATGAACAATTTGATTAGAAGAAACACAGTATGTTTATGTTGGTATTATTGTATTGTAAGAATCGTGGTTCAATCCATTGTTACATGTAGATTACAAGTTATTAGGATTGAGTGTAATTGAGTTAGTGGACCAAAATATTTAACCTACATCACACTTTTTTTTGGAAGTCTGCATACCAGCTCGCATGACTCATCTTACATTATCATCCCTAATGTTATACATATATAATAACATATTACTTCTTTTATTGTTTATCTAGTTAAATAAATGCTATTTTTTTCACAATAAATTCAGTTTAGAAAAAAAAATCTACAAATAAATTTTTTAAATTAAATATATTGTTATACATCACTATATAATGATCTTATTGCAATTAAACATTAATTTAACGCAAATAATTAATTAATCACATAGAAGGCGTCACATGAAAGTAGTTATAAAATCGTCTAAAATTTTAAGAAAAAAGGTATGTATAAAATATGACTAAACTGGAGAATTAAAAGAAAGTAATAAAAGGTTACCATCTTCAAATATTGGGACACTCTTTGGACATGTATTTTAAACATGTGTGCGATGATGATTGTGAGTTTGTTTTAGATTCAAGTGAATTGTGATGATTATGTTTAAGTTGAGGAGTAAGAATATAACTTTTAATGGTGCTTAAAGTAGCTCCTGGAGTTTTATGTGGGCACTAGTGAAAAATAGAAGTGAACTTAGCAAACTTATGGGTGCAACTAGAGATTTTAAACTGTATTTCTATTTCGATAAAAACAACTTTTGTTATTCACTTCTCATTTCTCGTACTCTTCAAGATGGAAAGAAAAAAATAATCTAAATCTTTCTTTTCCTTTCTGCTGAGAAAAGAAAAAAAATCAACATCCATCTCGAAACTTTTACTCTAGGTTAGCTTTTCTTCTTCTCCTTCTCTAATTTTCATTTTTATTCTCAGTAAAATCATGTATCACTTAGAATTTGGGAAAAAGAAGGGGTTTTCAGATAGAACTCCATTTCAAGATGTTTAACGATTAAGATTTGAAACTTTGAAGTGATTAAGGAGTTCATAGAATGTTCTTGGGTCCTCCTTTTCAATTTCTTGTTCCTTAGATTACAAAGAGAGCCAATGTAAGGGGAGTTAGCATTACTTTTGTTTGTATGCTATTATTTGAATCAAATTGGTATGAATTTGTTGAGTTATAGTATATGTGATGCTTAGGTTGCTAGTCAACTAAAATTATAATTGAATCATGACGTTCTTTTTTAATATTGAATGTATTTGATCTATTTTTTTTAATGCTGATTTGATCATACAATAGTGTAAGTGTAGGACAATTTAAGAATAAAAGGAAAAAATGTTTTTTTCTTAATATTTTTTCGTCTTTGCAAACGTTATCAATATTCCTATGTCAACTCTACTGACATAGGAATATTTGAGGTATATTTTGAAACTCGGTATATCAATTACAAATTTATCTTTAAAAGATTTAATGAGTTAAGAAAGAAAAATGTCTATGAATAGTTATTTACCATGACTATTGAGTAATATAGGATTTTTTGTAGTGTAATAAAATATAGAATTTTTTAGTATTTCAATAATTTATATAAGTATTATTTTATTTTTAAATATTATAGTTTCTTGGTGAAAAAAATATACTAGAGGAGATTGTATTTTTATTTTTGAAAACTTCCGGTTAAAAACTCACGTGTAAAACTCATGTAATTTAATAAAACAAGTTGTAAAACACTTAACGAAACACAATGTTTATATATCGGTTAATCCCTGCTGTTTAAACGATGTTAAATTTTTACAAAACCTACAAAATTGCACTAACATAGTTAAAATGCAATAATATCGTTGTTAAAGTTATTGTTGGTTTTTCCAAATATTCTTTCAATTGATTCTTCAAACAACGTACTTATAACTTACCATACTTCAAGATTTGATAGAAATATAGACTATTAATCCATTTTATATAAACAATTATGAAGTTTGGCTTCAACATTTTCTTAACAAATATTGCACCGAAAGAGTTAATGGAGTTTTTTTGTTCCATCTGAATAGCTTCATTAGATGGATAGTTTGCAAATATTATTATGAATTTTGTAAGTGACATCGATTATCTCGTGATAGAAGTTAACTGAACTGGATCACAATCGAATTTTTATCCCAACAATACGAAGACTTATTCTTTTATAGATATCCTATGAAAGAAATAATTATTAAAAAAAATGTTTGAGGTTCCTTGTAGAATCTGTATTTAAATTGTTTAAAGAAATGTTTGAGGTTCTTGTAAAATCTAGTATTTAAATTGTGTTGAACTAACAAAAATTATTACGGAAAATAACATAAAAATAGTACAAAAAAACTAATTAGAAATAAATATAAATATAATTTTAAAATAAAATAATAATATCATTATTGTTGAGATATTATATATAATGTAGAAGTTTTCGGTGTATGATGTTACTTATGATTATGTTTATGTATATCATCAAATCTAATGAATCAAGCCTTATGTTAAAGTCAAAGGGAATCACTGGCCTCGCATGACACGTGAGCATTCATGTCTTTTACAAAGTCGTTTACGCAACTGCATCAGGTGTTGCATACACCAAAAATTGAGCTCACTTAATTGAAATTACATGTTGAAAAATATATACTATCAAATATGTTGTTCAAAGCGAAATCAAAGATTTCAGACAACCTTTGCCCCTTTGTAAGCGTGAGTTGCACAATGTTGTGTAATAAATATGTGTACTGAAAATTTAAATGAAAACAGTAATATATGATATGTTGAGTCTGTTTTGTTTTCCTTCTATACCTAAAGAGAAAAAACAACCTTTTGAGGAGGAGAATTTATTTTGAGCTAGAAATATCTATATTTCTACACCGAACTAATTTTTTCATTAACTATATGTATTCAAACCTTTTTCACACCAACAATTGGTTGAAACAAAATTATTGTTGTTTTTCATGTGACTACATGACAACACGGAAGCTGATTCCCGTAGGACAAGGGCTGCCATATGGACCCACTTAGTCTTAGCCATGCCTAGGTGAGCCTATAAGAAAGCTATAAATTTCATGTTCAATTCCACAACACAGATTTCAAAACTTCAATTTGCACGTTCCCTTTTGGTCCTTTGATTTCATACATCATTATCGTCTCTCATGTGTTTTCCACTTTGAGCTTGGACTCAATTTCAAGCTTCAATCCTAAAAGACACTACATTCACACCCTTCAAGTACATAGACGTGTAAGACAAAAACTTAGCATGCATGCAAGTTTATATTAACATAAACTGCAACCAACTCTTTTGTTCTAAATCTTTCTTATTCACACTACTTCAATTTGAGATACGATGATATATGTTGTACTATATATATACATAGAAAGATTGTCCCGAGAATTATAGATTTCCTCTTGTTCATTTTTAGGTGGAAGTGCACTCAAATTGAGGGGAAAAATTTGCTGAGGTTGAAAGGAAGTGAATAGAAATCTTCACTTCTAATATCCTGGTTGAAGCTCCTGAATTTTTCCCACCAATGTCTCCCACTGTCTCGCCGAGTTGACGTGTCTCCACCACGCAGAGTTAAATCCAAGAAGTAAGCAACTGTTATTGCCACAGTTGCTGGGGATGAGAGAAGCACTTGCACTGTGTTGTTGAACTGCAAAAGGAGAGTTACAGTGAACCATAAGAACCAAAGGTGGCTATAATTAAACAAAAATCAACAGAATCAAGGTATTATGTACAAACCCCAGTGGAGGCTGTATGGAGACGACCATGTTTGGGTAGCAACAGATACTCGTTGAAATACTGAGGAACAGATAAACCGATGCAGAGCGAAAGTCCAAGGATGAACATTGACCTATAACTGTTAAGATTGCAGAATTGAAGAAATCCAAGCCCAGCGGATACTGCTTGTCATCGAAGAAACATTACAATCAAATATAGAAGTAAAGTAACTCAGGAACAAAACATAAAGTTAGTACGTTCCAATGGAAAAACATTTTACATCAGTTTCATGGCAGTCAGTAGTCAGACACTTATTTGCTTTTGGTTAACTTGTTAGTTGTCCTAAAGTGCAAATACACGCACATTGAGATTGTAGAATTATTTTCGCTAATTGACTTTGCATTCTCTTCAATGTATCATCCGACCATATAACACAAATCACACACGTACCTACGAAGGCAAAGAGAATGCAGTAAATAGCTGCTACAACAGGCAAAGGCACTGATGCAAGAAATGCTCCAAATTTTCCTGACACAAAAGCACAATCCCGAATGGTTAAGTAGAAGAAATTAGGTGGAAAAAATAACATGAAAAGCTTGGTAAGTTTGATTTTTTTGATCACTTAGACCATGCTTGAATTGATGAAAAGGGATGAAACAGAGAATAGTGGAATGAAATGGTATTATTTGCCGGTGCTTTTTTTATTGTTTGAAATGAAATGTAATGAAATATATCCAAATAAAACTTTAGTAAGGAACGATTTGTCCAATGCAAATATAAAATATGACACATTTGGTTTCACCAATAGAGAGTTTAGAATTTGGAATAAGTCGGTGTAACACCTAATATAGAGAAGAAAAGCATGAATCCGGCTGATATTTGAATGACTCTGCGACTTCCTATTCGTGTTAAACCCAAGAGTCCTGCATTTGCACTTAATGCAGGAAATAAAAAGGCAAGACAATTAGATAATGTCTTTTGAGGTGATAGTAAAAGAATTTTTTTCCAAAATTCACATGTTTAACATAAAACAAATGGACTGTCATAGTATTCTTCATATATCTAGTCAATACGCAAAATCTTTAGTATCATTTTCAGACAGAAATGTCCTGCGTTAACCACTGGTCGACAGGATAACCTCTAGGTAGTGTAAATCAGGTGTTCCTGATAATCTCTAAGATTTTCTTAGAGGATAACATGTTAATCTCCTCTTTAAACAGATTCAATTAACATTGACTCATTGAGTGATAAAATATTGGAAACTCGTTTTATGCTTAGAACCAGGAAAACTCAGATAGTTAGCCTAAGAATAGTAGTTAGTTAGATGATTTTTAAAGGTAAGCAAGATGTACACTGATGCAGTGGATCCAGTTCCAGTGCCAAAAATTCCATCCAAGAGAGTACCTAGGCCCTGAAATCATTGAACTTCGATGAATAAGTCTAATATTTTAGAAGTAAATGGACGTAGAAATGTAATGTCAAAGAATCAGCCATTACCAGCCAACCAACACCACGACCAAGCACAGATGGTGGAATAGGGGTTGCTTTACCTAATCTTGATGCCGCAATGAATGTCCCTGTTGACTGTCCTCAAAATAATGAAAAGGGAAAAACTTATATCAAATACATCCAAATAAAAAAGAACTTCAATAATACCCCTTAAAATTAAGAGTAGTCAAATTACAAGATAATGTCAAAAACACTGGGGCAAGTTCCCGAAAATTTCGCAAGTTCACCAAGTCGTACTGATATAGGTACACAATGTCATGTGCAAAATATTGCTAGCATTAGACTTTGCGATTGTGATTGTTTTATTTCAATAATATAAAATCCATCCTCACAAGTATTTTTACATTAAAAAA
>Ga0214543_1006786_pt1 | contig 20145 bp, 10 predicted proteins | sample CNSS2metaG_FD_160094 | JGI IMG/M metagenome (GOLD analysis project Ga0214543, IMG submission 160094) | Root nodule microbial communities from cowpea collected in UCLA plant growth center, Los Angeles, California, USA - CNSS2 | ecosystem: Host-associated > Plants > Roots > Nodule | place: USA...
TCAAATAAATGTATTTTTTTTTTTTTTTTTTTTTATTTCTTTTTTTTTTTCTTTCCTCCTTTTTTTTTTTTTTTTTTTTTTTTTTTTTTTTTTTTTTAGATGTGTTGAACATAGAAAAAAAATGTCTTAACTTCTTGGTGCTTCTCTTTCTTCTTAATATTTCTTTTAATTTAAATAGAAAAGTCATAATTTCAGTTAAAGAAGAAAATTAGTAAATAATATTAGCTTACTAAGCATTTCTGTTGATATATAGTGGAGCATTGTTGTAGTCAATACTCACTAGTCACTTCTCTAGGTTACTAAATGCTTAATTTTGCTACTGTGCGAAGTATCAAGACTTTTGAGTTCCTATCTGTTGTTTTTAATCTTTAAAATGCTTTTCATTTAACATAGTTTTCCACATCACAATCTCGTCTTATTTTGATTTTGTTTAAAGAACAAATCACTTAGGAAAGAATAGAATCGTAGAATCAGGAATTTTCCTATATAGATGAAAGAAAGACAGCGGAAAATTTAAATGAGTCAACTCAAAGAGCAACCCAATTTTCACAAATATGAAATAGAAACATCCTTAAAAGAAAAGCAGGATCGCATAATGAGGCTAAGGCAAGTCTATCCATTTTCCAATAAAAGTTATGGAGGAGAGCATTAATGCTAAAGGATCCAGGAATTATGTTTCAAACACTTTTATTGACAGAGCACAATGTGCAAAAAATGGACAAGTGCTTCTTTCTCGCTGGGATGCCTCTAATTCTTTATTGAAATGTATTCTACGTTCAGTCTTAAGTATTCATATCTGTAGTAAACCCAAAAAACGGCCTAGCTAATTTGTTAATTGTGATGTTAAAAGGAAGGAAACAGTTATGATAAATTGATAACAAAATAATTACATACTTGGGTTTGTGTCTTGGACTCTTGGTGGTCAAGGTTTTTGTGAAAAATTAAATTTTAAAAGATGGGGAGATAGTGAGGACCAACGAAGATGAATATGAAAGCATATGTTGATAAAGACAAATCTATCTTTGATGATGTTGGAAATGGCAGCTATCGGTTGGAGTTAGTAAAACAAGTCGAAATAATGCTAGGAGCCAAACCACAGGCTAATATGCAGAGTCATCATCAAAAGGCACCAGCTGCATATGTTGAAAATGACTGGGAAACAAGTGGAGATGAAATGGAAGTGTTGACAGCTGCGGAATTGAATCTAATGATGAGTTCGTGGATGTACTCTTGGATTGATTTCTCTTGTGATGGTATTAGCGACCAAGGGTTCCCTAACATACAGAAGTTGTTTGTTTGTGTCTTTTTGTTGAGCTTTTTCTATGGCTAGGATATTTATGATTTTTATTGTGATCTTATAATTTATATCTTATTATCATGTTCATCACTTTACCACTTTAATGTTTTTTTTTTTTACTGTGTTAAGCACGTGTAACTAACTTTATAGTGAAGAATTAATTTAAAATGTTCAAATAACTTTTTCTTCTCTTTATCATTTCTTTTTTATGGTGAGGTGCTTTTTTGGGCACTCCAAAGGCAGTATCCCCTCCCCCCAAAACACAGTTTTTTCGTTTTTATTATTTGCCAATTCTTCTTTTTTGTCATGTCCTTTTAGTGGCACTGGCATGACAATCTTGGATTTCATTTGTGAATTCTAAGTAAAATTTGAACACATTATACTCCTTGATTAATTTATTGCTGACACCTTTGTCAGGAAAGCCAAACAGAGAAATTTCCTTTCTCTGAACTACAAAGACGGTTGCAAATATCAGTTTCCAGTTCCAGCCTTGAGATTGTAAATGAGTTCGAAGATAAAGAGCTGCTTGAAGTAGCATCAAGATTAGCAGGTGAAAACGTTTCTACTAATTCACTGGTAATATTCCCTTACTTGCATGAAAATTTTCTATAAGTCCAAATCATCGTGATTTTAGTTGAAATAGTATTTCATTTTCGAACAAGGCGATCTTAACAATTCGTAAACACTGGAGAAACTCTGAACCAAATATGGTTAAACTCAAAGAGCTTGGACCATTGCTTCGGGATTACCAACGTCTCATATATAGGCACTATCTGTAAGAGCTATATCTTTCATCCAATTCTTTCTATGATGTTTTTGCATTTGGTCTCTGTCTGCAAAACTTGACGCCTCTTATTCTCAGCAAAATTTGGGGCAGATTTTTATACATGCTTATTTATTACTATTTTTCTTTGGTATTCCTGTGCAATTGATCACACAATATCTACTCTCTAAGTACCTACTGGCCTAATTTGCTACCTGCTATATTCGCATTGAAGTTGCTAGGTAGAATTTTCTAAAATTTATCAATCTGCTGGCAATCTTTGTTAAGGTTGCTTGAGCAAATCCTTGAAGAGTGGATCTTGAAAGAAATTGATGCCAAGAATTGTTTTGATCGAAAAAAACAAAGAATCTTGATACCCGCGCACATTAACGTGTTTATATCTGTTTATGAATGATCCCTTTTTCTTTATGAACATGAGTGGTGAATAGTTTGGCTTATGTTGCTTGTTGGTTTAACCTCTTTAGAGAAAGGAATGCATCTGTTCAGAAGCCTGGATTTGGTGAACACGTGCTGCATCAATTTTACCACGTCAAAAATGCTACTCAGGTATATTTTTGTAGTTAATGGATATTCCCTTTTACCGGTGTTTTTGTTTCTACTTGGATATTCCTTTTTACTTAAAAAATATTCTGGAAATATATTTTTGATATTTTCCTTGGATATAGTGATACCAAAATCATAGATATTTTTCTTGGACATGCTTTATCAAAACTATACGGTAAAAGTGATATTTCAGTAGTAATATTCTGAGTACCATAAAAGTATTATCAAAACTATATGCCAGTGGCACTGATTTGAAAATTGAAACTAGGGTACATATCAGGTTGTCTGGTATTGCATTTTTGGTATATATTGTTGCAGAGACTTTATTTTGGTTGAAGTCTGTGATTGATTACATTAAATACTAGAGTTACTCTTGTAACACTATTATATAACTTCTGTCAATTTTTTTATGTTTAACTACACAACTTTTTGTTTTCTCATTGTCTTCTGCTATTCCCATTGCAGTTGCGCATGGACGATATTCCAAAACTTTTGGCAGAGTATAAACAGCTACCTGTATGAAGAATACTTGTTGTATGAACAATTTCTAACTTACACTGAACGAAAAAACATGGTTCCCAAATAATACATTATTTTATGTACATTAACCTTTTAATATCTATTATCAACATTTCAATAATTTTTTTCCATACTTTGGCGCATTCAGCCTCTAAAGTTAGCTAATTGAACATTATATATATTTTAACACTTTTTTGAGAATAAATAATATATTAAATTTGTAAGGGTAACGTCTGTTATGGTTTATATTATTTGTACTGCTACACATGAACATATCTAAAGATCTAGGAGTGTAAGTGATATGCTAAATTTGGTCTAATTTTTTGCTTAATTTAGTTTTGGTTACAATTTTGAAACTCTTGCATACTATTTGTTATCTCGATATACACAAATTTTAATCAAAATATCTAAAAATGTTTATCATAAAATAGTATTTCATTTGTTAATATAGAGAAATTTCCCCTTTTTTTTCGTTGTTACGTGCATTTTTATTTTTGAATAGTAAGAATGCAAGTACATTTAAACACACAAAAAATTGAATATACCAAGCTAGTAAACACAACACACCCAGGCATAAGTTATGGTTTCAAAGACAGAGACTCTATTGTCTTGCATAGCTCGTCCAGTTTCTTCATCCTCATTCTTTCACTCTCAGTCAGCATCTATTTATGAAATACCAAATACGGCAACAGATACATGGTTACCAGAACAGTTAAAAAAAGATGACAGGAACAAAAATTAAACTGAAAAAGGGTATACTTTATTTTCTCAAAAATAACAAATTGATTTATCAAATTAAAATTAAAAATTTAGAGAAAATGTACGTGAGAACTTTGTATAAATTAGTTTGTACTTGTATGTTTACCTCAACTAGTGTAGCAACTAGATGAGCCTTCTCTTTGTTTTTTTCGTTGAAAGCTTCCAAGGCTTCTTTACACTCTTTCTCCTATCAGACAACACCAAAGATTAGTTTTCACTCGTCTTTAGCAAACATTATTAAGAAAGTAGTTCCAGAATACAAAACCATCCCATTTTTAACACTTCTGGTTCATGATTTCTTTTCCCTTCAAAACCACGAGTTTAATTGTCGTAGTAAGTATGATTTAACAAGTCCATAAATTTATTATTGTTAGTCTGTGTTAGATAATAATGTAAACAAATTTCAATGTGTTTAGGAAGCAAAAAAATCTTCATATGTAAACTCAGCCTTTAACTAATGAGCAAAATGTACCTTTTTCTGGTAGTTAAGTCCCAGTGGCTTTAAATCTCTGTTAGCCAAGTCAATCTTCTTGCGTAACATTGCAACTTCCTTCCTCATGGGATCATCAAGCACTTCAAGCTCCTAGTAGAGAGTGTGACAATAACAACTCGTGACATATTAGCATAACTTGGATTTAACTTAAAGAACTGAAACTATGTTCTGTCAGCATCATAGTAATAAGAAGTAGAGTTAATGTACAATTTTAAGTGACAACCTGTTTATTTTTGGTTCCTGAAAGTGTTTGTTTGTACAATTTAGACCTCATCTCAGTTAACTTGTTCACATTTTATTTATTTCATCACACACACACATATAAACAAGATGTCACTTTCAGGATCAGGCAAAAGCACCATTGTGGAGTAATTTTTGAAAATTACCGAAATGGATACATTTGAAAAAAAATTATAGATGTGTAAGTTGTGTCATCATTGAGAAGTTGTATCAGTATGACACAACTTTAATGTAAAACATTTTTAAGTTAAAGTTGTCTCAATATGGCATAACTTAGTGTAAAACATTTTTAAGTTAAAGTTGTCTTAATGTGACATAACTTTAGTACAGTACATTTTAAATTGAAGTCGTGTCATAATGACATAGTTATTTTTTGTAGTGTGTTAAAATGACACAACCTCATTTAAAATTCTCTGAACTAAACTCGTAATAGTTTACCACAACTTTAGTATTATAAATGCTTTAAACTAAAGTCATGCCATCTCATTTGATCTTGGGATTGAATCTACTAAGAACTCTTTCCCATTACTTTTTTCGGACCATGTTTATATGTCTGCTAATGAAGTTAAAAAAGAAAATGACGTTGTCCATGTCATGAAACTTACTTCCCAAATGTGTGCCAAGCGCCTAGTCTCTTCTTCAGCACGACCAAGTTGGAGTTCAACTTTCTCTCTCACCTCCATTTTTTTCCTCTCAATTTCTTCTTCCTTAGATTGAAACGTGGAGATGGCCAGCTTTGAAATATCCTCATCCTCATACTCTTCTGCTGATAGCCTCCCACTGCTTCCAATGCTGCCAAGGTTCTTCATTTTCTGCATTTCCTCTCTGCTGCTGCAAACTAAGCCCATGTGCTTCCCCACAAACTTGGTCCAATGATTTTGCTGTTGGTTTATTTCAACAAGAGGCCTCTCTGTTGCTTTCACTTCAATACTCTTTCTTCACATTTCAACAACTTCTTCTCTCTTGGCTTCTAAATGCAGTAAAGAGACTCCCAGAAACTCTTTGCCTTTATCAGAAGTCTGTTTCCTTAATAAGTATTTGATGCATTCCAGGAATGTAACTGATCCTGGAGATTTCTTAAGAGGGATACTTATAGTGGCACTCAAGATTTTGTAGTAAAACTGAAAGTATTATGATGTTGCATCCACAATGAACAGCTAAGTGATGATGGATTATGATGTGGTTTTGCATTGTTTGTGAACGGATATGCCTTAGAATCTTTGCTTTTCTCAGAAGGTATTTGCAAAGTTGCAATCTTAAATTCAAAGTCAGATAATGGGTAAGGAAGAATGGAGACTGAATAGGGAAGCAATGTACGTGTTTGGGGTGCCAACTTACGTTCCTTCGTGCATAAGATACATTTGGGAAACTCTTGCCAGGCAAAAACATCAGGTGCATTTTTCTTTAGTTAAAATAATATTTGTTACTATTTTTTTACTAAAATCTCATATTTATTAGTTTTAATTTATTTCATATTTTTTAAAATATATTACGATTATGTCCATTCCGTTAGTACAATACTAACAACGTTAAGTATGTGTTTATGTCACATATCGTGTCATATGTCAAGTCATTATCTCAATTTCAATTTGGTCCATATATTTGTTATTTTGATTTCATTTTAATTTCAAAAATTTTCAATTTCATTTTTCCAAATTAAACTAAATTTAACTTTTATATAAATGTTATAATGATATTTTTATTAAAAATAATATTTTTATTACATATTTTTAACAATATTTAGTTTATTTAAACTTTATTTTAAAATTTTAAATATGTAGATTGATAAATTTGTATTTCAAATATTTGTATAATATTATATATCAATAATTTTTATACAAATGTTGGAGTTGGTTTAAAAATAACAATTTTATAAATTCTAATGTAAAATTTTAAAACAATTTAAAATATAAATTTAAATAAACTTAATATTGTTAAAATGTTTAATAAAAATATCAATGTTAATAAAAATATCATTATAACATTTATATAAAAGTTAAATTTGCTCTTAATTTGGAGAGAATGAAATTGAAATATTTAAAAAAAATGAGACCGAAACAAAATCAAAATAAGGGAACAAATTGAGATTGTGTCAATGACACATGGTATGATACTCACGTGACACGTGACAAAATGAACGTGGCACGTGACAAAATGAACTTTTTAAAAAAAAAATAAAAAAAATATAAAATAAAAAAAAAAAAAAGAGGAGCTGATTCATGACACAAACTTAACCTTATTAGTACCATATTAACAAAATAGACCTAATTGTTACGCATTTTAAAACATATGAACATAATTGAGACTAATAAAAATCTAATGACCTATTTGAGATTTTAGTACATAAATGAGGAGAAATAAATTATTTTAACTTCTTTTTTTCAAAATTACTTAAATAAGTAGTTTTCAAAAAAATCATGAAAATGAACAAATTTTGTCAAGGTGGTCCAATTTTTACTGTGAAAAAATTGTGTCGAGGTGTCACAACTTTAGTGACAACATTTTTAAAGTTGAAGTCTTGTCGATGTGTAATGACTTTAATTAAAATTAGTTTAATTTAAAATGATGCACATATTAAAGTTGTGTCATCTTGACACAACTTCAGTTTAAAATGCACTAAACTAAAATCATGTCACATTAACACGACTTTAACTTAAAAATACTTTGCACTAAATCCATGTTATTCTGATTTCTTCAAAGTAAGAAGTCGTATCAAATTCACGTGACTTGCTCATTTACGTAATTTTTTCAAAAATATCTATTTCAATAATTTTGAAAAAAAAAATTGCATCATTTTGATGTTCTGCCACTTACCAAGTAACTTTTGTGACAATTATCATCTTGGTCAAGTAAATTTAAGGTATAATTACTGATTTGGTACCCCAACTTTTTGGTTAAGTTCAATTTGGTACCCATACTTTTGGTTTGTTCAATTTAGTACCCCAATTATCTAAAGAGATTCAATTTGGTCATCTCCGTTAAGTTGGAGTTAACACCGTGTTTGTACAGGACACATGTCAAGCCATGAAATTTTTAATTTTTTTAAAAAAAATATTTTTTTTCAAAAAATTAAAAAACAGTCATATGTCACTTTATCATCGTGCCACGTGACAACTTACATTCCGTGGCAGTGGTAATAATTATTTTCAATTTAGTCCTCTATTTACATTTTTGATTCAATTTAGTACCCAAATTTTTAAAATGATCAAATTTCGTCCTCTCCAATTTGAGACCAAATTAGTAAATAAGCTTAATTACAATTTGAATATTTAGGTGTAGTGATTTGATGTATAAACTCAAAATAATTATTTTAACATGTATATATAAGTTATAATTAAACTTAGTTACTAATTTGGTCTCAAATTGGACGAAATTGGATCATTTTAAAAAATTGGGTACTAAATTGAACCAAAAATTTAAATAGAGGACAAAATTGAAAATAACTATTACCACTGTCACGTATCATGATTGTAAGTTGTCACGTGACACGATAATAAACTAACACGTGGCAATTTTTAAATTTTTTGAAAAAAGAATATTTAAAAAAAAAATAAAAAATAAAAATAAAAATTTTCATGGCTTGACACGTATCTTGTACGGACATGGTGTTAACTCCAACTTAACAGAGAGAACCAAATTGAATCTCTTTAGATAATTGGGGTATTAAATTGAAGAAACCAAAAATATAGATACCAAATTGAACTTAACCAAAAAGTTGGGGTACCAAATCAGTAATTATACATAAATTTAATCTTAGAAATCACTATTCATAATTAACACTCTCAATAATACATTTTTTTATTGAACGAGTTAAGATAATGACCGAATTAGTTATGATAACTCTACTCCAAGCTTGTATGTATTTTTTTTGTGTTTTGTTTTCCCAATTCTTTGTTTAAATATTGTTAAAGAAAGTTGGAATAATTTGATCATTTTAGGATATTAGAAACTAGTTTATTTTTCTTTTTTAATATTTACATGAAAATAGTTTAAGTTTACACTTATGACACGTAAAAGCAGGAGAAATCCAAACATAATATACATTATTTTAATACTTTAAAAATAATTTTAATATATTTCAAAATTAATAACTTTAGTGAATTTTAAAGGTACATGAGATAAAACTTAATAAAGAATCCAAACTTGTTGTAACATTCTCAGATTTAAAACGTGGAAGATCGTGAGAAAAAAATACTTGTCATTCTATAAGTGTAAAATAAACCAAATATATGTCTTTTAGAAAAAAACATTACATTATGTTTTTCGTATAAAAATGTATATTACACTAATATTATTTAATTCGTTAAATAATATCACTTGGATACATTATTTTTTACTACTCGCTTCAGTTCTAGCTATAGAATAATTTGTTCTTGTGTAAAATATTATTGTTGTTGAATATTGTAATCCAGTTAATTTATTGTTCTGTTTACAGCTAGAATAACATAATCATTGTACTCTCTTAAATACATGTACTTTGTATAAATACTGTGAATGAGAAAAATACCATAGTTTTTTTCTCCAATCCCTGCATTTTCTTCAAGAGCTTTCTGTATTTTCCCTTTTTGTGTTTCCCTTGAATGCGTGAGGGTCCATTGTTGCAGGTACGTGTTCTCCACAGATAAAATAAAGAGATTGATGAGGAAGAGGTAAGTAGAGAGCACAAGAATGTGGTGAGTGCGTGACTCTAAGAAATGAGAGAAAGACTTAGTACAGGTGACTGTATGGATCGGTCCGATCTGTTTAGACCTATCGAGCAATTGACTCGCAAAAATGTAGGTTAAGCTAGATTCTATATATAATATATAGTATTACAATTTAAATTAGTTTCTTTATTCGTTTCGGTTAGTCTAAAATAACTAAGGATTAGAGAGAGCTATTTAAGAATGTGATTGTTTGGGTCTCTAATTAAATTAGCTTGCTTATTGGTTTCAAATGTTTTTCTCGTACACATTTTAGACACATATTGTTATAAGAAGATCATCATCTCTATACTCATGGTTGGGATGTTTTGCATTGAGAAAAAAAATGTACATGTAGAAAAGATAATGTATATGCTCTAATGTAGCTCTCTTTCAATTTCTTATTTAAATTTATCTTTATCTACATAATTAGATAATGTTTAAATACTATTTTGATCTTTGTTTTGATCTAGTTTGTTTTTTTTTTTTTGCACTTTCAATTGGATTCTTGTTTTCCTAAATTATGTTCAATTTTATCTTTTTTTTTTACGTTGTTTAAATTGATAAGGGAAGAGTGGACAAAGTGACATTATTCACATTACATGGTTTAATTGTGATTATTTGTGTTTTGTTTAAATAAATTTCTATTTTAGTTAAATTTGTTCAATTTAGTCTCACATTCTATTTCATTATTCTTAACCTCCACTTCATCACGACGCTCACCATGGACTCCTTCATCACACTCACTCTCTATTTCATGATCTTTTACCACTACCACCACCATCACTATCGTCATCATTACCACCACCACCACCAAACTAAACCCATCACCACCACCTGCAACCACCACTACCACACTAAAACCATATTCACCACCATCACACTAAAACTCATACCACCGTGAGTGTTGTTGTTGGTGGGTTTAGTGTAATGGTGGTGAACGTGATTTTAGTGTGGTGGTGGAAGTTATTGTTTTAACGTAATGGTGGCGGTTATTTTAGTGTGACGATGGTTGTGGTTGTTGTTGTGGTGGTGGTAGCGACGACAATGATGGTGGTGATGATAATGATGAAGGGTCATGAAATAAAAAGTAAAAATAATAAAATGAAAAGTGAGACTAAATTAAATATATTTAACTAAAATTGAGACTTATTTGAATGAAACACAAACAATCATAATTAAAATAAAATAGTTCATGTAATATATTCTACCGTTATCAAATTAAACAGCGTAAACAAAAATGATTAAATTAAATATAATTTAACATAAAAGATACCAAATTAAACACAAAAACTAAGTTGAACAAATATTTAAACCATTAGATAACATGAAACTAATATATCTATATATATATATAATTCAATTTTACCTCGCATGTATATGATGTCGACATAATATATATAACAATATTATAAAATATCACATGATCACTGTCTTATTATATTGTTGTTTGAGAAATTTCAACGTCATCATTATATATTAAAACAAATCTAGTTGACTTGTGCGATACAGGTATTGGTTATATTTCTTTATACACGGTTGACACAGTACCAGTTAGAAATTATCATTATTATAATTTTAAATTTTAAATATCAAAATGACCATATTTCATAGTAATTTATTACTGATAATAAATTATTTTTAAAAAATTATTATTTTGTGATAATTTATAACTGTTAATATTTTTAAATCTAAAATTTATTTAGAAAAAGAGATTACATTAAAGTTTTTAAAAAAGGTGAAACATAAAAGTAAATTAAAAGACTATCATTATGATTTATCAATTAAATAAATATCGAATTTGGCATTTTGCCATTACCTGGTGGTGCGAGCAGAAACGAAAAGCCATGAATCTCAAATGGAGTTTCAGTTGAAGTGCTTCACCCAAAAACCCAATCGTCCATCACACTCTCTTCTCTTCTCTTTCCGATTCTAATCCTCAATTCCCTTTTTTCTTAGTACTACAAGCTGAATATATTACCCACTCAAACTCTTGCCATGACTCTACTACTTCTCTCTGCATTTATTGAACTTCGCGCTTTCCCCAAAAAGGTTTGCCACCATCAATAAATTTCATCTCGTTCATTAATCGCTACTTAGATTTTTGCTTCATCTCTATCTGCAATCTCCGGTCAAAATATTTCTAGGGTTAGGGTTTGTGCATCGGTAGGGTTTCTCGCTTTTCCTAAGATCCCTTTGGGAATTACCCAATTCAACCGAAAAGGTATATAGGGTCTGCGTTTGTTTGTTGAATTAAGCATGCAATACAGTAGACGGCGCGAGGAAGACCACGCTGCACCGCACCGATTCGAATCGGGACCCGACCCGTTTAGGAGAAACAGGAGAGACGGGTCGGATCCGGTGCAGCAGAGAAAGATGAGCCCTCTGAAGGTGGATGGGGCGAGAAGGGGTGGTGGTGGGAGCAAAGGGGGTTCTGATGGGTTTGAAGGGAGGGATTATGATTGGCAGCGTGTGGGTGGTGGTAGAAGGAGTGGTAGGGTTCGGTCAAGGTCACCTCCAATGGAAGCAGTAAGGAAAAGGTCACACTTTGATGATGGGGTTAGCTGTGATAGAAGTTGTTCACCACCACCGCCAGGCCCGAGAGCAAGGTATGAGTTGTCAAAAGCCATGGATTACTCTGTTGATAATGGAAACTTGGATGCAAAGCGCATTTACCTTGATAGAGAGAAGGACTTGGTTGAGGGCAGGTTGGGTGGTGGGCAGGGTGGTATGGTGGATCAGAAGTTTGTGGTACGTGAAAATGAAGTTGGAGGATCCTATAAATATAGGTCTGTTCAAGATACGGGTGTAAGTGTGACAATGAGGTACGAAGAAACCGGTAGACACTTTCCTCCACCGTCGAGGGGTGTACCAACAGGTAGGAGATTTGATCACGATAGACTACAACACAGAGACGGACTACCTATGGAGAAGATACCCCTCACAGAGTCCCACAGTGGGGCAGATAAAACTATTCTTCATGCTAGGGATGTTTCTTATTCTGCCTTATCTCCCTCCTATGCAAAGGATTTTGCAGGCACTTCTCACATGAGGGATTATGGAGGTTCCTCCATAGAAATGTCAAGGAGCGAATTTCTATGCTCACACGGTGATGGCATCTGTTTACCTGCATCTTATGATCTGTCAAGGAGCAGCGGGAAACTTGCAGAACCTGCAGGGTTTAGTGGGCACGGGCAAAGGACAGTTTTAGACCCTGCTAGAGCTCTTGAAATTGGATCAAGGAATATGACATGTCACCAACGATGTGAGTTTAGTCCTACCAGGACTGAGCATGTGGATTATCTTAATTATAAATCACAGGTAAGGGCAGCACAGGATGAACGTTTATATCAATATGATGATTTACCTAGAAGGACAGTGCCTCATGGTCGATTGGACTATGAGCAAGCTGTAACGGAATATGATAATAGGGAGTTTTCCAGACCTTATATTCCACATCCAGATTTAGATAGAAATGGTAAAAGTGAAGATTCTTATGGTAATCAAAGAAGGGCTATTGTACATGATCACCCTGCAATACAGAAGCCAAAGTATTATGACTATCATGATGTGAGAAGAACATCAATTACATCAATGCAAGATGAGGCTTATATGCGATCTGGATATCATCTTGAAAATGGGAAAAGAATGCCACAAGATTATGAAGTTTCACATATGGGTGCACCTGAGGCTGACCGGTTACCAATTTTAAGAACAGAATATGAATCTCGAAGAGATGTTGGTCCAGGGCTCCAGCAAGAAAGGTTTCAAAGTTCACCTATGTCTAAACATAATTCAGAAACCTATAGACAAGCTGTCAGGGCGGACATGAGACAGGATATTGGCATTCATGAGTACTCAGAGAGACTTATGAAAAGAAAATACAATGCCAATGATGAAATAGATATGCATGATTTGAGAACCATAAAATCAAGTAAATGGGGTGCAACTGAAGACTTTCAAGATGCATATGAAAATGAAGAATGGGTAGACGAGGAGGACATGGATATGTTGTATTCATCTGGTAATGTTGAATTTAACCCCAAGATGTACAGGAAGTATAAGAATGAATATAATGAGTTGGAGAATGAAGAAGATTTTCCATCTGATGAACTTATTATACCTCAAGGTTCTATGGGACATGTACCAAGGAATTCCCTTCAATTTCGGAAGTATTCCAATCAAAATATAAAGCACCATTCAAAGTCTAGTTCTTCAAACTGGTCAAAATCCCAGCATTTTTCTAAGAGAAATGCAATTCAAAAGCAACCTAAAGTTTGGAAAAAGTATCATGGATATGATGAGAATAAGCATGCAGCTAATGATGAATCATCTGAAGATTGGATAAGTGCTGCAGAATCTGAGCCAACCGAGGGCTCTGAGGAGTTTAATCAAATGGTACATGAGAATTTCTTACTGTACTCCAAGAAGTTGAATCTGAACTTATATGTGCAAAGAAGGTACCAGGACCAGGGAAAAGCGGGTAGTTTGTACTGCATTGCTTGTGGCAGAAGGTCTGTTTTCTTTTCTGTGACGCTGTTTTATTAAATGGAGCACTTCTGCTCTCACATATTGAATAAGGAATCCTCTAGCATTTAACACAAAGATGGAGTCAAGTACATGTCCTATTATTCCGGGGATCACGTTTTAGGTTCCCAAACTTTGGAAGTAAACATGTTGGTATGTATAATTGTTGTGCTTTACTAAGGCAGATATTTGGGGAGTTTGATAGCACGAATCCATGCTATAGGATCAAACATTTGGTTAACTCCTTTGGAACGAACATGAGTCAGAAAAGCTAGCTGAACTGGTGTCCTTGCTTTTTAATGATGGTGAAGTTAGATTTAACTTTACTGCCTTGTTGCTTGGTTTTAAGTTAGGTTAGAATTTTGTTACCATCTTACTATATTTTGAAAATGGATATAATCTCTTAAGAGTATTTATTTTAGCCTTTAGGTGCCTTAGAGATTGCAGATTAATTATATTTAGGATGGAAGGGACAAAAGGTATGGTAATCTGGGACAAGAAATTTTATGCTTCTTATCTTCAAAGGGTAAATGGTAGAAGTATTGACTTAACATCTACAGCCACTAAAAGGATTGTTCTGACATAGTGATATGTCATGACATAGTAATGATGACTTCTGGCTATAACTGATCATCCTGGACCTACTAAAGCTGTGAATTTTGGGTTTAGATTTTAGCAGCAGAGGATGGAAGCTTCAGGTGCTCACTGACTTGTGCTGCATTTGTGTAGTGATTAAGACTTTGAAATGTATATAATGGGGTTTTAATGATTTTTCTAGTAGGAATTACTTGAGAGAATTTATGATTTTTTTAATCTCGTGGGAATTTGTGAATGAAAAAAAAGGATTGTAATCTGAGGTATACTCAGTCAACCATGCAAGTGATTGTATGCTATCGTATTTCTGATAACTGTTTAAGATTATGATTTCCTAGTAGTTTGCTATTTATCTTTTTTTTTTATTGACTTCTCTGTTATTAATCTTGAAGATACCACCAAATTTTATTTTATTTAAATGCTTGTCATTTCCTCTAGGCTTTAGACTTGATTTTTGTTTGTTATGCTGTAATGGAAATAGTGTAATTTCATTTTTCTGAATTCCCTATGTTCTGTTTCATATGCTTGAAATTTTTTTATAATGTTCAAGTTGCCAGTAAGTTTTATTTCTTAAGTGTAATTATCGCTGTTGCAGTTCTTAACATGTTCTTGTGTCCCATTTATCCCTTTTAATGGTAACAGCTCGTCAAAAGAATTCATGGACACTCAACGTCTAGTAACTCATGCTTTTATGTCCCATAAGGCTGGGTTGAGAGCCAAGCACATGGGTCTTCACAAAGCAATCTGTGTTCTGATGGGATGGGATACCGTTGTTCCTCAAGATACAGTAACTTGGGTTCCCCAGGTATTGCCCCCAGCTGAAGCTCTCTCTCAAAAGGAGGATTTGATCCTTTGGCCTCCTATCGTTATCATCCATAACATATCCATGTCTGATCAAAATCCACAAAACTGGAAGGTTGTAAGCATGGAAACAATTGAGGCGTTTCTAAGAGGTAATTTGTGTTTGGATATTATGATAGTATGCAGTATTAATTATTTGAGTTAAAACATAATTTTTAGTGAACCAAATGTTACCTAGTTAAATATTTTAATTTGATTATATGCATCAATCATCCACTGGAATATGCATGTTTCTAAATACTGCATGTTGAATTTAGGTTAAAATAATAACTAGGTCCTTGAATCTTTTTGGTAATTTTTAATTAGGTTTCTAAACATTAAAATAAACTGTAATTGGGTCTTTTATATCATAATTTTTTTGTGATCTAGTCTTAGGATTTTTAAAATGATCATGAATTGTTATTTTAAGCTGATGCAAGCGTCCTTTAGGAATTATAGGATCAGGGTCTAATCACATTTTTTTAGTTAGGGATCTAATTATCATTTTTATATAGTTTACGGAATTACTGATAAATTTAATCTCAAATTTATATTGCATGTAACTCGCATTCCTCCATGGAATTTACTCATTGTTACCCTGTTAAACTGTGAATTTGGAAGTTTTTAATTTATTTTGACCTTTCAGGCAAAGGTTTTGTGAGAGGAAGAATCAAACTGTGCTTAGGGAAGCCTGCGGACCAAAGTATTGTATTGGTGAAATTCCTGGGCACGTTTGGTGGGCTGGGAGATGCAGAGAGGCTTCATAAATATCTTTCTGATAATAATCGCAGTAGAGCTGAATATGAGAGAGTAAAATCTGAAGGTATTGAAAACTGTAACATGGGAGAGACAGAGGAGGGAGCCAAAGTGGAGAATATTCTTTATGGTTATGTTGGAATTGCTGAGGACTTTGACAAACTAGATTTCAATAGTAAGAAATGGAGTATGGTAAAGAGTAGGAAGGAGATTGATGACCTGGATAAAGCTCCTGTTAAAACTGACGAGAGGCGATAGTTACATGGCGTTGAATTGAAGAAGGTCGTTTCATGTTACTCTGATGAATTGAATTGGAGTGTGGACTGATCTAATTTACATAATCTATTTTTCCATAAGCAGTTTATGATATGTATGTAGTTCAGGAACTGGAATTTCATTTCAAAGTCCTTTGTGAGAGAGATATGTGTTCAGCTTTTGAATGCTTTCACCGGACTTGACGCAAAGCTTATGCAGCACCCTGAGCTTTTTTTAGGATTTAACTATTGCACCCAAATCATGTCTCAAATTTGTATTTGATCAAACTAAGTCTAAGGGTGCCAGTTATTTTTGGAATTTACATTTACTATATTTTTAAAGATAAATATTTACAAAGTTTATTAGTTTCTGGTTGTCATTTTTAAGTTATTTTAAAAGTACGTGGCTAATTTTATAAGTTGTTGAATTTGTTTCAGACAATTCATGATCAGACATTACTGCGAGCCATGTGGGACTTACGCATCTTTGTATATTATGTGAGCGCTAACAATTCGGATTTTCCAACGGTTACATTTTTAATTTTGGTTTTGTGAATGCCTGCCCTCTGCTGTTCTTTTAACCTTTCTTTGGATTAGCTTTTGTTGGAATTGAAGGATGGAAAATGAGAGATTAAAAAAGGAAAGAATTGACGAGAAAGAGGTAAAAATGACTGAAATTTGCTTGGATTCAAAGAAATTAAAAAGGTATTATTATAATATTATTTTATTTGATTTTTTATTAATTATATATTATTATATTTACAAAATATTTAAAAATGTAAAATCTCAATGATTATACTGTGACCTAATGAATTATGTTGTTTTTTGAACGTGAAACATGAAAAAGTTAAAAAGAAAGGAACCTGATCTATTCATAATTATTAATTATATTATTAATATAATTGATTATCTCTTTTTCTTTTTCTCTTATTCGAAATTCTTATTCTTTATAAATAAATAGAATTGAATAGTTTTACATAATTTATTACCAATTTTACTTTTATCAGTATAATTAGTTTTTTTTTTATTATAAAAGTTACCTATAATAAGTAATAATTCTTCAAATATATATAATTATAACATTATAAAATGAATAAAAAAATTATAATTCCTTTAAAATAATTTTTATTTTAACAAATATTATAATATTTAGTTTTGTATTGAGCCGATATTTTCACTAACAATAATAATACTTTGATTTTTAAGATTATGTGTAATGTTAATCTCTGTTTTTATGAAACTCTTATTAATTAATTTAAGTTCCGAACATGAAATTTGAGTTTTTGTAGTTGGTCCTATTTTATCTTCCTACCCATACGGATCCTTATTTTGATTTGGTAACTTATTTGTTTCATGCTTAAACAAAATTGCTGTTGTTCGTCTAAAATAGTTTTTGTAAAAACACTATAATTACCCATTTATTATTCCAACAGTATTTTCAAGATACTTAACTTCAGTAAAAGAAAGTTGCTGCAATTTAAGAATCAACATGAACAACTAAACTAATAAGATTATGTTTAGCATAAGGAATTGGTCTCTCACACCATGACGAACTAAAATTTGAATCTACGTTGAAAAATTTGCCCACATTTAACGACCACCCATTTCTTAAGTTGAATTATCTCCGAAGAAAAATACTTCTGACAAACCGGAAAAAAATATAAGTAACTACATTATTATACTTTCAGGTAGAATTTATCTGCTTTCAGCAAAAAAAGTTATTCATTTACACTATTGTTTGTCTCTAAATGTCATTTTGCAGATTCATAAAATAGAAGGTGAAATTTACTGTGTCAGAGGCTAACATGATTGGTGCTTATAAGTTCAAAAACAAATACAAGAGTTTGCAATAACGTAGTTCATATGCTCAAACAGCCAATATCCACAACAGTCATTTTCATTTGTACACTTTGGAAGGGTATGTTGATTCAGTTCAGATATTGAACAATGACCACTAACTAGATACAATTGAAGACTTTCAGACAGTATGGAAAAGCATAATGCTACTTATCTATTCTAAAAAAAACTTCAAATGTCTTACTCTTTCACTTTTTGTTTGTGTTTATTCTGTTCATGTATAGTATCTGTGTTACTTACTTATCTCTTCTGGAAATTAAGAACCTTGATACCATATGCAAAAACAAGAAGAAACAATGTGACAAAAGCAATAAGAGCCACAACAACAACTCCAAGGAAGTCATAGTCATAGCCGAATTCTTGTAGAAGGTGTGCTTTTACTGACACAGATTTTGATCCAGGTACCACAATATTATTAGTTTTGTCTCCCACCTGGGAAGTCACTAGGCCATATAAACTCCATGCAGTTGGACATCCCCAGTAATACCACCTCCACCATATTGGAATTTTCTGCAAAAACATGTGAAGCAGATAGTTTTAGTTTCTGTAAGCTGTTATGGAAGTTCTTGTGATTCAGTACAAATAAAATATCAATCAAGTTTCTAAAATTAGCACAACCAATACCATGTCTCTCATTCAGTTTCTTCATAAGTTGGGTGAGAAGTTTATCCAAGCTGACTTTTAAGAATAGATTGCAAAAGGGTTTCAATTTCAACTAGTACATTTTTAAAGTATCATGTTTGAACTACATTTAATGCAGGCCAGTGAACAGTTTATTTAGTTATTGTTTGGTATACTTACCGATTTTGGGATAATGAAGCCTGAGAATACGTTCCAAAACACCAGAAAGAAGGCCATAACAATTGCAGCAATTTGAGGGTTTGGTGTTAGAGCTGCAGTCATCATGCCATAAAGAGTGAAGTAGACAAAGGAAATGAACATAAAGAAGTAGAACCACAAGAACTTATCAACTTGCCAAAGGAACCCCATCATTGAGAAAAGGATAAGACTAAATGTAAATGTCTGTATTGCAACATATATACATTCCACTGCCACCTGCACCACAATGTTCATAGATATCATAAATTTGCTCAGTCATTGAGAATTAGTACACGCACATAAACTATCAATTGTTTTTGTCTTGTTTTTCTGTGAAATGATAGCTGCATTTACCTGACCAATTGCATAAGGTAAAGCTGAGTACAATCCAGCAGCCTTTTCACGGTATAAGACTGTTCTTTCTATTGCAACTATGGGTTGAACGCTAGTGGTGTTGGACCCTCCAAGAAAGAAAACAGCAGTGAAGACAGCTCCCATTAGATTCATTAGATCTTGCTCCGTATCTCTGCAGAAAATGCATTTTATCCTCACTTTAGTCACCTTTCATGATCGAGAAAATAGACATGGTATTTTCCTTTTGAGGAATGTTCTATCAGTATCATTTGATCTCACTTGATTCATGGGTTATCCTATCAAAAGTTAATCCATTTTTTCTGTAAGCACAATACATAGCAGAACATATATGGACTTACATTTTCTTTCCCTTTTTCCAGAAAACGAGTCCAAAAATAACACCTATAGTTGTTGACATGAAGAGCCGGATTGCATTATACTGTGGATTCCTCCAGTAGGACAAGTTCTGTTTCCAGAAGCAAGCTATACATTGAGTAATGAAGGACTGAGAGTATTTATTAGGGAAATCAAGTTCCTTTGTTCCCTCTGCAGGTGTGCTTAGCTCTTTAATGAGTTCTTGATTCCTCCTGCAAATAGTTGATGTCAGAAATGAAAAGAGAAGACCATGAATGGTTTCAGATTAAGAAAAGTGAAACAGTTGACACTTGTGAGATTTGCACTCACAACTATATAAGTCAACCCCACAAAACAGGTTTGTAAAGTGAGGTTTGCACCCATATATATATATATATATATATATATATATATATATATATATATATATATATATATATATATATATATATATATATATATATATATTTTTT
>Ga0214543_1006788_pt1 | contig 20140 bp, 6 predicted proteins | sample CNSS2metaG_FD_160094 | JGI IMG/M metagenome (GOLD analysis project Ga0214543, IMG submission 160094) | Root nodule microbial communities from cowpea collected in UCLA plant growth center, Los Angeles, California, USA - CNSS2 | ecosystem: Host-associated > Plants > Roots > Nodule | place: USA...
TATTTGAGATCAATTCCGTATTCGTTGTGAGACGACTCAGGGTTATCTTAACCCTAACTATTTTGTTCACTACTAACTGGCAATACTGAAGTTGCTAAAGTAATGGTAATTTGATCGCCTAACGACAACGATATCACTACTGTACTACTTGTGCAATTTGGTACACTATATTAATTGTAGCCACATTTGTCCACAATTTCCGTTGATAAAACCACGACTATGACCACCACAAGTTAAAACACTACCAAGATACATAGTTGTGAGAAAAAAAACTGAAACGATTTACCTCTTTAAAAGTACACCTGTAAGAAAACGAATCTGGTAACCAGAATAAAATAAAATCAAATATGAATAAAACCCATCCAAGAAAACCCCAAAACATAAAACCCTATACCTATTATAAAACCCCAGATAAATCAGAGAAATACACATTGCATCCATTTCCTTAAACAATTAATTTTTTGCAAAGGGTTTATGCCTCCCCTAGATTTGGGTTTGCACATGTTGGTTTGGTTCATGGAGGAGTCTAGTTTGGTTTATGAAGGGGCTTGGTTCTGGTCGTGAAGTAGTTTGAAGCTCGTTCGTGAAGGTGTTGACTAAGTTGGTTTGTGAATGGGCCTAGTGTAACGTCCTAGCCGAAAATTACTTATTTAAAATAAAAAGAAAGAATTATAATAATAAACCGCATTTATTATTAAGTACTTTCCCAAAACGCGGGAAAACTTAAATATGTTTCAACGTGCCAAATTAAAAAAAATCCATTTACCGTTTTATTATCACAAATATAAATGGTTTATGGTATCTGTTACAAAATAATTCATAAAATCCATGAATAAAAGAATTATAAAACTCTCATGGTTGGCCCCACTCCAACTCTAAGCGTCCACCTGCTCACCTGCATCAACCTCTGCTCCCATGTAACAAATTACATGATCATCGCCACACACACAGATAGGGTGAGCTCAGATACAATAAAAATAATTACAACATGAAATAATAAAAAATTTCCTAACTATAACCCGTGTTAGTACCCCAAACCTAAATCCTCTACTTCCAAACCTTCTGTTGGACATCTCTCGATTCTACACCCTTTGATGAGTACACTAATCGATCATTTCTGCACGAGTGTATACTCGCCCCTCCGACTACAGGCCACCACCTAATAGTCCACGTGTAGTCCGTATTTGTCCCAAGACTACCAAACTCAATCAGTTTCGCTAAAGATGGAAATCTTTTGGAACCCCGCCGTACGAGCCACGATCTTGCACACTCCACTGGACTTCCAAAACCACCAGGCTATAACCTCGAGTGGCCACGTGTTACCCCAATACAAGTTACACTCGTAACTGGGCCCCTAGCAAAGCATCGCATCATGACCTCCATCCAAAGTTGTCTAGAAATCCTCCTCGCGATCCAACTCTGCACCCAAAATCGCTTGACGCACCTCTCGCGTCGCTAGGCGGAACTTGGTTCCAAACCCCTTGGCGGTCTCTTCGTGTCGCCAAGCGACACGCCTTTCTAGTATGTTTGTCAGTGAACTCCGCCTGGCAGATCTTACCCTACTGCCAAGCGCCACGCGAATCCAGTGGCTCCTACCACTGTTTTGGTTATCTATCACCCGACGCCCGTCTCGTGTCGCCAAGCGCCATACTAGTAGCGCAATGCTACTGGTTTTTGACAATTTGAGACTAGTTCCAATGAACCCATCATTGTACAATAAAACAATCATCTCCCAAAATGCTTATTCAATCCTAATATAGCGACTGATATACAGTCCGCACATTCACATGCATTATGAATTCATTACACCATTTATTTGTCCAAGAATATAATGATGTGAGCATTGCTAACACATACACAACTTGCACTTACATTCCATACTCACCCAAATCATGTTATTGTACCACTGTCAAAATAACCCCAAACCTTATTACCCTTTTTTATTCCACTTGACAAATATTTTACCAATTTTAGCCCAAATAGAACATATCATGTTTTACCTGAAACCAACATCACCATTTACATATCATAAGAATCAACAATATAGACCTCGGGCAACATCACAAGCACATCAACCCTCATTTCATACACATTTTATCCCCACTAGCATTTAATTATACCTATTAATAATTATCCCTCATTTCATACACATTTTATCCCCACTTCCATGCACATGTTTCATTTCCACACCCTATCTTACTTTAGCCACTGTTTCAAACAAAATATCCCAAACATCTCACTAAGATCACGCAACTCAAATTTAACACACAATGCTCACTGCTATGGTGAGTCGCCTGGCGGTAGTTCTTGTACCGCTAGGCGGTACATGCCAATTCTGAAATTTCCAGATTTGTTCTGCACCTACCCGAACGTTAATTCGCTCATATCAAATCAGTCATTTGTTTTATCATATTTTTGAGTGTTAAATCGCCTTTTTAAGTTCATGCGTGTTCAATTGGAGATCAATTTCATAAGATTATAATATTAAGAATAAGAAAATTGTGCTTGTTCATCTCCAAAACCCATAGTGAACCCTAACCCTTAAATTATATCAAGATTCATTCATTCAACATAACAATATTACATGCAGTTAATTATACCCATCAAAATTCACACTCACACATAAAGAACATCATTGCAACATCACGAATACCACAAAAATCAAAGGCAACTAAGTACTGGGCACCCCCGTTCGCGTCCCCAAGCGGATCATCTTCCGCTGGCAGGCGGTTCATGAAGAAGACCTAGAAAACTAGGTCTAGAGCTTGTGTCGCCTAGCGAGAAACGCATGACCGCCAGGCGATTTCTGGAAAATTCCAGAAACCCGAACGAAACTCGAATGAAATGGTAAATGCATTTCCAAATCCTTAGGCACATCACGAGTACATACAATTAAAATTAAAACATCAAATAGGAACTCCCCTAACCTGGTATTCGTGCTCCAATTGCCAAAACTTTAGCTAGCTTTTTGATCCACAAGGTCTTCTCTTGATCACACAAAATTTTGCTCTTTTCGCTCTCTCTCACACATCAATGGATGCTTCAAATACTCCTCCCCTAGGGCACACGAAATTCAGCAGTGTTTCACTCTCCTAATTACTCTCTTCCCTAACTTACTAACCCAATTTAATCACTTTTAATTAAAAAACGAAAATCTAATTAAAAATGTCTTCATGGATCTTCAATTTCCATTACTAAGTGGTTCTCTAGCCTCTCCATTTGCTTCTCAAGGCGACTAGGGTTGCTAACCTTTCTCATCCATGCCAAAAATAATTTTAGTAAAAAAAAAAATAGTTATTTTGCATAGATCAAGGTTCGAACTCACTCACTATCAAGCAATTATTAAGCCAATACACAACCAATTCATGTTTCATGTTAATCTTTATAAATCTAGATATTTAAAATCTCTTTTCATGCTAAAACATATCATAAAAATAATAAAATCAAAACAATAACACAATTATCACACCTAAGGCTCGAACTCAAGTCCTCTCAACACACTTAAGTACTTTCAACCACTTGAGCTAGTACTTTTCCACATCATGAAAGTTAGAATTTAATGCTATAAAGGCTCCCTTTATTACCTTTATTAAATAATTATTTATTTAATTATTTAAATTCCTCAAGTCTTACACCTAGTTCTAGTTCGTGAAAGAGCCTAATCCGGTTTGTGAAATGGCCTAATGCTCGGTGGTCTATGGTAAATCTAGTGGTTGAGCAAGGGACAAGGCAAGTATAATGATTTGTGAATGGTGAGTCTGTGTCGAGTACTGTGTGTTAATGTTTTTTGTAAATATTTGGAGCATGGAGAGGGAGTTTCATGAATATTTGGGAGGGAAATATGTCAACAAATTTTGGGAGGGTAACATTTCTTAACTTAAAAAAAAATTAATAACATAAAATACAAATAAATGTCACCGAATTCGCGAATGTTATTTTATGACCAAAAAACTAATGAATGGAAGATGATTGCAGGGTGTGTGTAAGACTCCAGAAATTTTAATAAATAATAAATATTTAATTAGCAATAATTGTGGATTGGAAGTGCCTATTAGAATTAATTGTCAAGTCATAACAAAGGTTCAATGGTAGCTTAAGTGCTTGAGCGTGTTGGGTGGTGTGGAGAGGTCTTTGGTTCGAATCTTGTGTATGCCATTTGTGTGATATTTTAATTATTTGTTTTCTTTTGCATGTATACATAGGCGTGAGATGAGATCTTATAATATGCTTGATAATCAGAGGGATATGATAATCTAAGGATGGGATAAAAAATTCAGGTAAGGGGAGTTAACTTTTTATGTAAATTCTTTCTTGTTTGGAGATATTTTGGGTAAAACTTATGTTTTGATCGATGGTGATTTTATTTTATGTGCGAGTTCAAGTGAGACAAAGCTAAAAATATTTTACCAAATGTGGGTTGATGTTTCTTTGATTGCGTCTCTATTTCCTTGTTATCGATATATAATATATATACATGGGTATGTTGTTGTGAAATTATTTTGAGTGGTTCTCGTGTTTGTTGAGTTTAACTAATAATATGAAGTTGTATAATTTTGTGTTGTATTTGGTAAGGTAGAAGTTGGTTTTTAGCATGGTGCCTTGGTATTTTTTTTAGCAGAAGATATTGGTGGGGTTGGGGTTTCATTACATTTTCTTATGAAAGGAAATTGTTTGGTTGTGTTGTCAATGGCAAAGTTAGATTGAGGTGACACATTTGTGTATTGGTGTTACACATGTACATATTTTTTTTATTTGCTTATAGGAGTTATTTATCTTATAAAGGTAGTGGAAGGTTTGAAGGGGTTGAAAGATTTCAACATGATATTTTGTTTTATCAGCACAAGTAATCGACGGTGTAAGACTTTTAGTCTAACTAATTTGGCATTTGTGGATGTGTTTTCATAATCGTGAATTAAAGGTGGCATTAGGTTATTTTGGTTTTGTTGTGATTATATGAAATGGTAGTTCAAGATTTTGTTAGAATTGATGGGTATGTTGTTGGCTTTATAATAGTATTATAATATTATATAGCTTATAGTTGATGATGATTTATATAATATTTAATTAAAATGTTGGTACGAGTTAGTGTAAAAAATGGTTTAATTATGTCTTGGTCCCATTTTCGTAGCAAAATATTGATTTGGTCCCTCTATTTTTTTCTTATCTCAATTTGGTTCCTGTTTTGGGAAACTTGATGCAATCAAGTCTTTTCCATTAGTAATACAGTAACAATGTTAAAGGGGTGCCACGTGTTAGTTCCTGAATTTTTTGAAAATCTTCTTTTTTTTAAATACAAATTTGTGACGTGTCAAGCTGACATCGTACTACGTGGCAGTGATAGAGTGATATGGCAGGACAATGCCACATGTTAGTATTATACCAGGTGTCATTTCTTCATTCTCAATTTGGTTCCTGTATTTTAATTTTTGTCTCAATTTTTGTAAAAATTGTCCAATTTTGTCCTTCTCCAAATTGAAACAAAATTTAATTTTTATATAAATGTTATACAAATATTTTTATTAAATTTGATATTTTTATTCAAATTGATATTTTTATTATATATTTTTAACATAACTAAGTTTATTTAAATTTGTGTTTCATATTCAACTTTACTTAAAATTGTTATCAAATTTTAAATTTATTTGTTTTCGATTGTTACATGAACTAGTTAAAATTATTTTTAAAATTGTTATAATCGTTATTTTTACACCAACTCAAACATTTATATAGAAATTACTGAATTTTACATGTTTTAAAAATATACAATTATTTCAAATATAAATTCAAATAAAAAAATAATATTAAAGTATAATGTAATAAAATATCAATACAATTTATGAATTTTTTTTCTATTAGCATTATTTTCTATTACCAAGTTTAAAACAATTTTAAATAAATTTTAATGTAAAATATAAATTTAAATAAACTTAATTTTGTTAAAAATATTTACTTGAAATATCAATTTTGACAGAAATATTTGTGTACATTTATATAGAAACTAAATTTGGTTTCAATTTGGAGAGGGACAAAATATCTTCATTTTTATAAAATTTGAGACTAAATTGAGACAAAAAATAAAATACAGGGAGCAAATTGAGAATGCGGAAATGACACCTAGCATAATAGTGACATGTGGCACTATCACTACCACATCACATTATCTTTGCCTCGTGGCATGAAGTCAGCATGACACGTGGCACATTTTTTAATTTTTTTTAAAAAAAATAAGAAATAAAAAATTAAAAAAAAATCAAAAAATTCAGGAACTGATGCGTGGTACACCCGTTAACGTTGTTATTGCACCACTAATGGAAATGACTTGATTGCATCGAATTTTCCAAAATAGGGACCAAATTGAGATAAAAACAAATAGAGGGACCAAATCGATATTTTGTTACGAAAATGGGGACCAAAGATATAATTAAAAAAAGTTATAATATGTGGGTTACATATTAAATATGATAAATGATTTTTTTACATAGTATGAAATATAAGAGTTACATTGGTGACAATTTGTTTTTATCTTATAAGCAACACGATGGGAATAATCAAAAGTATATGATGGTCATGGGTTGGACTATTTTATATATGGATTATGATTCTAGTCTTATTATAGTGGTAATGTTATTTAACCTAAATGAATGGTTGAAATTATTATTTAGGATTAATTTTTTTTTAATGGCAGTAACTCTAATTGGTGATGTTAAAATGATGTTTTCATGCGTTCCAGTCATAAGGAATGATTTCGTGTATATATATAAATAGTCGTTTTCTTTTATTAGATGAAATAATAGCATTCAATTTTTTTTAATAGTGGGAACATTTTATTATCATGGGTTACAGTAACAGCAAAAAGAAATTGTGAGGAGCATTGGTAGAGTGGTTTTTTTAGGACAACGACAAAATAATTTGACATATATATATATATATATATATATATATATATATATATATATTATGGATTCTAGAACTGTGTGTCTCTAGTGTTAGGATCATTAGAACCTGTTTTGGGGGTGCAAAAACATTTAATTTCTTTTTACTAGTATAGCGCTTGGCAACAGAAGGGAAACCGCCAGGCGATAAGGAGGACCAGGGAGGCCCTAGGGCATATGGTGTCTGCCGGAGTATTGGGATTGCCAAGCGATCTGCATTGTAACTTTGTCTGGCGGCGCTTAGGCTGCGCCAGTGCGTGTTTGTGTTGAGTTTTGCATGCTTCATGGTGATGACTCTTGGTCTAGGATATGCTTGCATAGATTATGAGCAAGGAGGTTCGTAATGGAGTTGGAAACATGTGATACAGATAGAGAGGTTCGTATTGGATGTACTCTTGTGTGAGGATACGAGTAAGGAGGTTCGTATGTTCTGTGCTCACACATAAGGCTATTATGAGCGAGGAGGTTCATAACAGGTGGTTTTCACACGTGTTGGACTACGAGCAGGGAGGTTCATAGAGTTGGACCACGAGCGGGCATGTTTGTGGAAGCATATGATATCCTTAAGGTCATGGTCGACTATGTATACTATGTGATTAATGTGTTGGTCTCATATAGGTTATGAGATTATGGAAGCATAATTACCTTGTGTTATAAGGTCCTTAAGTATGTGAGTCTTGTCTAGTGAAGTTATTTCTTTTAAGTGAGATTTTGTGCCTATTTTATTATGTTTTGAGATCACCCTTGATGTTTTTGTTTGGATATTATCGTTTTAAAGAAAGAATAATTAGTAGAATATGTCCTTTTTGTAATGTTGACAGGGCTTTTTTGTACTAATTGCAATCAACCTTAATTATATTTCTGCAGGAAAAAATTTAGAGCAATGAGAAAAAGCTACAATGTCATGCCTTAGAAGTCTTATCAGCAATATCAACAAAGGGGTTCTTCACATACGAGAAATTTTTTGTACTTTTGAATCTATATGTTCTATTGTTTGATCACCTCACAGATGACATCAAGTTTTTCTTTCAAACTTACGTAGTATGTAATGTCGCCATGTTCTGCAAAACATGGTAGTTTGCCATAAATGATTTCAAGCAACAACACTCAAAGTTATAGAAATCGATTCCAGGATCAGCATGGGGTGGCAAGTCAAATTTTTGTGACGAAGGAATAGAAATGTGCATACCTTAGCAACAAAGTCAATCTGTTAATATAGCAACTAGATTGGGATTGAAATGAGCTATTTGGTATGATCCTATCCAGAAAAGAGTATAATTGTTTTTTGAATTTGAATCCTTAAGAGGCACGACACGAATAAATCAGAGAAGAACACATAATAAGACAGAGATGGAGGACGCTACAATCTAGCAGATTGATAAGTCAAGTGAAGATTCGCCACAAAGATGTTAATCTTTTATAAGAACTGGAGGCCTAAGGCAAGAACAAGATAATCCTCTCTATATATAGGCACATGAGTTTAAAAAAACCTAATAACCCTACAAGAAGGCCCAAGCCAAAACATAAACTAATTTATAAAAGAAAGCTCAAAGCCCAAAAACATAGAACATAACTAATTTCTAAAATAAAACCCAAAGTCCAAAAACATAAACCACTACAACAAATTTCTAGATTTGCGAGGGAACAATCCCTAGCTAATCCCTCGTAGATCCCTCGCAAAACGATTTAGCGAAGGATTAGCGAGGAAACAGTGAGGACACTAAACCTTAGCTAAATTATAGGTAGCTAATTAGCGACGAAACTACTCCCTAGCTAATCCCTAGCTAATCCTTAGTTAATCCCTAGCAAACTACTTGAAGCAAATCTCTAGCTAATCCCTAGCAAACGGTTTGTAGCAAATCCCTAGCTAATCCTTAACAAACGGTTTGTAGCAAATCCCTAGCTAATCCGTAGCAAACTATTTGTAGCAAATCCCTAACTAATCCGTAGCAAACTATTTGTAGCAAATCTCTAGCTAATCCCTAGCAAACTATTTGTAGCAAATCTCTAGCTAATCCCTAGCAAAACGGTTGTAGCAAATCCCTCATTAATCCCTAGCAAAATGTTTGTAACAAATCCCTAGCCAATCCTTAGCAAACTAATTGTAGCTAATCCCTAGCTAATTTCTAGCAAAATGTTTGTAACAAATCTCTAACCAATCTCTAGCAAATTAATTGTAGCAAATCTCTAGTTAATCCTTAGCAAATTATTTGTAGCAAATCCCTAACTAATCCCTAACAAAGTGGTTGTAGCAAATCCCTCGCTAATCCCTAGCAAAATATTTGTAGCAAATTTCTAGCTAATCCCTAAAGAAGTGGTTGTAACAAATCTTTGGTTCATCCCTAGCAAGTGGTTGTAGCTAAAAAGTTCTTTTAAACTTGTTTATAACAATTTATGAAGGCTTAATCCTTCCAATGAACTATTTACCGTATGCATTAATTTATTTCTCTTCTCTATCAAAATATATGTTCGCTCAATAAAGCCAAAGTTGGGGATGTCGATGGTTTTGTGCAAAATGGTGATTGAGTAATAGGAAGAAGAAATATAAGAAATAATGACGTTATAAATACACTTATATTAAATAAACAATTGTAAACAACTCACACTGAGTATTGAATTCTGATTCCATGAAGAAGAAATAATTAACTTTTCTTGCCAGTTTTCAGTATAAATACATTATACTAATATTAATATGAAATAACTAATATTTATCACTTGTGCTTGGGTAATGATGAACTGAAAAAAGTGAAGAGTCTTCAACCCGTGCATTCCATAGATTTTGTCAAAGAAAAAATCCTACACAAACAAATCAATAGAATTCAGATTGCATATATACAAATTAAAAACAAGCCTATGAAAAATCACATTCAACTTTCAACTAAGTCTGCTAAAAAAACCTAATTGATCATGTTCTTAAATTTTGTATGAATGTTTATTGAGAAATTCATCCTAAAAATTGAAAGATTAAATAATAATACCTAAGTTAGGACTGTGGATGTACATGTCCTTGATCCTATAAGGAAGGGTTTTGAGCAACTTGAACGCTCTCGACGCGTATCTTTTTCTCTTCAGAAGTTGGTTTCAAATTCTTCAGAAGTTGAACACACTATCACTGGACATAACATACATACACGTACATAAGTGTGGTAGTAATAAGGTTTCTAAGGCTTAATGGTACTCAAATGAACTTCACCTGGGGTATACTGGGTGGAAGAGAAAGAGGTCCCAGGAATTAGGGAACAAACGAAATTGTCCGCATGGCCCTTGTAGTCATGGAGGGACTGTACCCTTTGAACCAGGAAAACAAAAACTGTAAATTAGAAAACATTATGTTTATAGTTTTGTTTGCAGTACAGTGAAGGATAGAAACCTTGGAAACAAGTATTCTTGCTCCAGCATGCTTGTTATCCCACCCAAAGGTGTTGTCAAACTCTGCAGCTCCAAGGATTTGGCCATTAACTTTAATGTAGTTTAGGTACATTGGATTCTTGGTAGCCTTGTGCAGCCAGGCAGCACCCCACAACAGCTCATCCTATCATATTATTAACCAACAAATTTTGAGTAATAAGTATGTCTCCTCTTGCTAAACTGAATATCCCTTAAAAGTTGAAAGCTTACCTTATAACCAGAGTAAGAGTAGTAAAAGGGGAACACAAAGGGTTTCAAGGCATTGTTGTAGGACCCCTTGTACTTATCAGCAAACTGGAATAACTGTGTTGTTCGCTCTAATTTTTCTATCATTATCTGAGGAGGGTGAAGCGAAATCTTGGTTACATTTAGAAAAGAAGCAACGAAAAAAAGCTAAATACTCTCCCTTATCCAACAACGATAGCAAAACTAGTTGGAAGTCATTTTCATTCACTTTTACTTTATAAATAAACGAATATTCAAAACAAAATAAAAAATGCCTATTAGAAAAACAAATTAAAACCTTCTAACATCCTTTATACAACACGGGACAGAGAAATAATTAAAACACATTCACAAGATAACACTAAGCAATGAAAAAAAAACACTCACAGTTGAGCAGGATGTATATCCTCTTTTGCCCTTACAGCTACTAATAGCAACAATACAATCGTAAGGAGCAAAATCTTCTATGGATTGAGCGATATGTATAAGAATTCAGGTATTCATTAAGTTAAAATGCACTTGGAAGAAAAACCGACAAAAACACACACACTAAATCTTAAATACATCTTTAAAACAACACGTAAATGCATATAAATACCATAAAAGGTACATTGCATTTCATAACCGAAAAAATAATCAACAATCACAGCTAAAAACAAGTCAACCGTTAAAAAAATCAATAAAAGTCAAAAAATCAAGCAAACATCATCACGCACAAGCAACTAAACGCCCGAAATCGTTCAAATTAAGCAAAGGATAAAACTCCTAAAACAGAGAGAATGTGTTTGTGCGTGTAAGGAATAAGTATGTGTGTGTGTGTGTTTGAGTGAGAGAGAAAGAGAAAGAGAAAAAAGCAAAGGAAGGAGAAAGTTGAAAGTAAGAAGAGGATAAAAATGCAAGAACCTCGGCGACAGTAACGAAAGGATGACGAATTTTGAGGAGGCAGTTATTGCGGAGCTCCCATGGCTGCGAAACCCTAGAAGGAGAAGCGACGCGGTTGTGGTTGAGAGAAAAAGAAATCAAAAAGCTAAGGAACGAAGGAAGTGTACAGTGCTGCTTGCGAACGAAGGAACGAACGGAACTCCCATCAGCATTTTTTTTATTTCATTTTAAACTATGTTATTAATTACTATTATTCAGTGCTGCTTGCGAAAGTGCAAGGAAACTAAACAAAATAACAGTGTTTTTATTAATTCTTCAAATATAAATATTTAAATTTTAAATGAATTTTTAAGTGTATAATTAAATTAAGTTAAATATTCGTATTTTATAAATAAAATACATACATACGATTTGTTTTTATTTATAATATATCATAAATAATTTATTTCATATTTAAAATATTTAAAAAACTAAATAATATAAAACAAATTAGACCATAAATATAATAATATATATAATAATATGTAACAATATAAATTAATTAATAATCTTTTTATTTGAATAAATTAATATATAAAATATAAAAAAGCAGCGTAAAGATAATAAATAATTATCAAAATAATAATTAATCATTTGATTTTAAATATAATTAATAAGAATTTTTTTAATACCTTTTATAATAATATTTAAACGGAAAGAAATATATTGTATTAGTTAAATTATAGTTATTATTTTAATATATATATATATATATATATATATATAATAAATATAATTAACAAATAAAAGATTAATTTATATAAAAATAAAATGTATTTTGATAATTTGTTAATATATTGATAGTTTTTATAAATTTATTTAATAAATTCATATTTTATAGAATAGTTTGTATATTATTATTTTTAATTACAAATTGTATTTATTAGCTTTGGATTTGCAACAAAATCATTAATCATAATTACTTAGCTACCATACTATGTTGTATATAATCTCTAATTAATTAGCTACAATTTAGCTACCATATTATGTTGTGTTTAATCCCTAACTAATTAGTTACAACTTAACTACTATATTATGTTGTGTATAATTCCTAACTAATTAGCTATAACTTAGCTACAATATTTATGTTGTGTTTAATCCCTAACTAATTAGCTACAACTTAGCTACCATATCATGTTGTGTATAATCCTTAACTAATTAGCTATAACTTAGCTACCATATTTGTGTTGTGTTTAATCCCTAACTAATTAGCTACAACTTAGTTACCATATTATGTTGTGTCTAGTCCTTCGCTAATTAGCTGCAACTTAGCCACCATATTTATGTTGTATTTAATCTCTAACTAATTAGCTACAACTTAGCTACAATTTTAGTTTGTCGTTAATCCTTCGCTAATTAGCAACAAATTAGCGAGCAAAATTTTCCCTCGCTAATTTCCCTCGCAAATTAACAAATTTTTTGTAGTGAACTAATTTCCTAATAACTATCCTTCAAAAGTGCTCGAAGTCATGATCTTCATATCCTTTGAATTTCCACTTGCAGTTGCTTGTAGTATCAAGAGCCTTGAATAGATTTGATTTTTCAATCTCTTGCTCCTTGTCCTTGTCATAGATCCTTTGAATTGTAAAGGTTCATCTTCAAGCTCTTCTTGTATGGAATCTAGGGATAATCCTCTATTATTGGTGGATTCATTTAACAAAAATGGTTATGGACATGTTATAACTTCAATAAAGAAAGGAATATAATCAATCACATTAACGCATACTAAGGCACATATACGAGGGAAGCATGAGGCATTTAAAAATTGCAAGCAGACATTAGCCAAGTTTAAAACTTCATTTTCAAATCAATAATTTTTTACTGTCAGCTTCTTTAAGGAATCTCAAATTCTTTGGTGAACACAAATAACATTTTTCTAAGTAGTGTTTAAAAAAATTAAACATGCCTTAGCTTCCATTTAACAGGTTTAAAGAATGAAGTAAAATCAAGATAAATTGAGCTTACAAACACAACCTCATTCATAAGTTTTAATAAAAACCCTCTGCAGGTTCAAGAAACAGGAGATAACTACTCTTTATTAAATATAACTAACAGTTCAATCACGTAGCCAAAAGTTATATTATGTTATATATACTTTCTGCATATGTCCATTGATACAACAAATTTCTATAAAAGTACAACACCTAAGATTCAAAAGAAGACTGTCATCCATCAATTTAAACTTTATTTCAGAAAATATGAATTAAAAGTACAACAACACAATCCAATTATTTATATCTATAATTATAATATTCAAATTAGTTTCATTTAGGATTTTTATTTATTTTGAAATTATTTTTTTGGATTTAGACCGAGTTTGAATTAAATTCAATTCAAATTATTTAGACTTTAGATACAAATTTTCAAAATCAAACTCATGCATATCTTAATTAAATATTATATAATAAAACTATAAAAGATATTGTTAATCTATATATTAAGAGGAATTGATAATTTATTTATATAAAAAATGACTCAATATTTAATATCTTTATGATTCAAACTATAACGTCCCATTTAATCAATAATCATAATTAAAGGAAATGTCACACAGGATAACGTAGTAGCGCAGTCCGGAAGCATAAACACTACTCCTTACAATTAACCAACGAAAACATAATTGAACTAGGGCACACCACGATGCCAATAGACAGGTAAAGAAAAGAGTCAATAGTAATTCAAAATATAACCCAAAAGTAAGACACTACATGGGTGATAGCCCTAGAGAAAAGCCCAAATAAACGGAAATTCAGTCCAAGCAGACTATGCAACAGAACCTCCATCACCCTGATGATCACGGGGAGTTCTCACATCTGCTCACATCAACAAGTTGATGATCATCGCAAAAAGAGAAAACCACGCCATAGAACATACAACAGACAAAAGGGTAAGCTATAGCGAAAAAGGATTTATCATACAATCATATACACTTTCACAGTCAAATATACATGCATCATCCAATCATGTTATGACTTGCACACAAAACACTAGGACTTAGACACGACTCATCCGGATACATATAATTTAGTCGGATTCAACGGATACTTGCACTTGTGGTGGATTTCTCTGCTCTACCGAGCTGCTCACCCCCGAGCTAAGTGTTACAATGTCTCAACCCCCACACACAAGGTTAGTCCTTAGTGAGCTTCAAGCCTCCTGCTACTCTCACCACAAGAGTCAGTCCGCTCTATGTGAGACTAACTGACTCTTTAGAGTGTCAGGATGCAACCTTACCTTGAATCCTTACCAAATTATATAGACGGGGCACCACCATGAACTCCCACTAACAGAGGTCATGAAATTACGTCCCGACCAACTGAGGCACCACCCAAAAATCTCACCTAGAGATTCAAGGAATTACGTCCTAACCACATACAAATCATGTTTCACCGACCAAGTAGGTATTCATCATGCATCCCAATTTCATGCCATACTTTATAACCAACCTTCGTTCATATCCCATGTCAAATCCCATGTCACTTTTTCGCAAACCATGCCATACTCAGTTCATGCCAAACTCATGTTACTCAACATTTCAGTCCATACAATCATGTCTCATATGCATATTCATACATCTCACAGTTAAGATAGAGTATTCCAAGTCAAGCATACAATTAACAACTCAAAAGCATGAAAGGAACAATCATGGAGTGAAATCTCGTGTCAGTCTCGCTCAAGCTGAGGACCCTCGCTCAGGCGAAAGTGATCTTTTGCTCAAGCTACAGGTTCTCGCTTAGGCAAAACTGCCAACAAAGAACCTTGTGAGACTCACGAGTTCTCGCTTAAGCGAGCCACTCCTCGCTTAAGCGAAGCCACCCCTCGCCCAAAGGTGAGGTTCCTCACCTGGGCTACAACTGCAGCAACGTGCCTCCAGCTCCCACGTGTCCTCGCTTAGGCGAGCCTCTCTTGCCTGAGCGAGATGATACCTCGCTCAAAACAAGAGCTATCCGCCTGAGCAAGAGCTCGAGTGCGAGCTTGGACCTGTTTCTACAAGTCTTGCCTAGGCGAGACTGGGTCACTTGGGCGAGAACGTCAGGTCTCGCCACTGTTCTTCCTACAACAACCATACAATTATACCTAAACAACAATACACATCCATTCAACCTTTACAGTAGCACAACAACCATACAATCATGAAAACAGTGACAAATAAGCAAGAATCGAATTTAAACTAGAAATCCCTAGCTTCCCTTACCTGGAATGAGCTAGTACAGAACCTCGACACCAACCACGGAGCATAACAGCTCTAGGAATAGGCTTAGAAGATGGAGCAGAAAAACGAAACTGGACTCGAGTAACCTTGACCACGATCGGAGTTAAATCCTAGTAGAGAGTTTGTGGCCGCTCTAGAAAGGATTAAGAGAACTACTTTTCTGAAAGTGAAAGCAAAAGAGGGTCGGTTAGCTGGTTTAGGGTCCTTGTTCCTATATGGGCCAGCCCTAAGCCCAACTGATTTGGGGCAGCCCCTTTTAAATTAGGACAGAAAAGAATAATGGGCCTTACATTCTCCCTAACAACAAAATTTTCGACCTCAAAAATGAAAACTTACTAGGTAAAAAGATGCGGGTGTGATTTTCTCATATCCTCCTCTAACTCTCAAGTAGAGTCACTTGTCCTCCGATTGACTGGTTTTCCTCGGCATTCCTATACTTTGCTATCCTCTAAAGCAACTGGCGGTACCTCCATAGTTAGATCTTCCCTAATCTGAACATCCTTGGCTTCCAACACATAAGATGGGTCAAAGACGTACTTCCTCAGCTACGATACGTGGAACACCGGATGAAGATTTGCCAATTGAGGACGCAAAGCTATCTCGTAAGCCACCGGCCCAATCCTCCTCGAGATATGGTAAGGGCCAAGGAACTTAGGAGAGAGCTTCCTTGAGCGGAGAGCCCTTCCCACACCAATGGTTCAGGTCACCCTCAAGAACACGTGATCTCCAACCGTGAACTCCAATGGGGTCCTCCTTCATCTCATCTGACCCAAGTTGTTCTATCACTCGGTTCAAGCTGACATCTAATAACTACCTCTCCCTGACTGAGTCCAAGAAATCACTAGATATAGTTAGAGTACTACACCTAATGAACTCGGATCCTAACTCCACCTACAGCTTCATATCCCTGAATTTCTCTAGCAGTTCCACCTCCTTAATCATGAGGTGTGCAATATGTACAGTCTTCCTACTCAAAGCATATTCTACCACGTTTGCCTTCGCCGGATGATATAGTAGTTCAAAGTCATAATCCTTTAAGAACTTCATCCACCTTCTTTGCCTCATGTCAGCTCCTTCTGATCAAACAAGTACTTGAGGCTTTTGTGATCGTTGAACACACGAAACTGGGCACCATAAAGATAATGTCTCCAAATCTTCAAGGCGAACACAATGGCCGATAACTCTAGGTCATGAGTGGGCTAGTTTCTCTCATGCACCTTGAGTTGCCTCGAAGCATACATCATTGCATTCTTCTCCTGCATCAACATACAGCCCAACCTTAGATGACAGGCATCACAATAAACCTCAAAAGGTTTACCCACATCAGGGATCACCAATATGGGAGCACTCGTCAATCGTCATTTCAGATCTTGGAAACTTTCCTCACATTTATCCATCCAAGTGAAGGGTTGGTCCTTTCGGGTAAGTTGTGTCAAAGGCGCCACTATCTTGGAGAATCCTTCTATGAATCTCCTGTAATAGCCAGCTAAACCCATGAAGCTTTTGATCTCTGTTGTTGACATGGGATTCTCCCACTTAACCATTGCCTCGACCTTTGCCGGATCCACTACCATGCCCTGTGCAGATATCACATGGTCCAAGAACTGCATTTCATCCATCCAGAATTCACACTTGGATAACTTGGCATATAGTTGCTTCTCCCTTAGAATACCAAGCACCAACCTCAGGTGTTCTGCATGTTCCTCCTGAGTTTTGGAATAGATAAGGATGTCGTATATGAAGACTACGACGAATTTATCCAAGAATGGCCGGAAAATCCTGTTCATGAAGTCCATAAACACCGCCGGAGCATTGGTCACCCCAAAAGGCATAACCACATACTCATAGTGGCCATATTGGGACCTGAAGGCCGTCTTCTGCACATCATCTGCCTTCACTAGAATCTGATGGTATCCCGACCGTAAATCAATCTTCGAGAACACCAACGATCCATGCAACTGATCCTAGTAGAGAGTTTGTGGCCGCTCTAGAAAGGATTGAGAGGACTGCTTTTCTGAAAGCAAAAGCAAAAGAGGGTAAGTTAGCTGGTTTAGGGTCCTTGTTCTCTTATGGGCCAGCCCTAGGCCCAAGTGATTTGGGACAACCCTTTTAAATTAGGGCATAAAAGAATAGTGGGCTTACACAAACAAGTATTAAATTTATCAATTTGAAACAAAGATGTAAAATATGAAAAATTGTAACTTAATCAATTAATTATTTTTCATGACTAACTTAATCCTTTTAAATATTTAGATTTATTTATTTAAAATAACACTAAAATCAAATTTGTAAACTATGATACATATTTTAATACATTAATTTGTTATTAATTATACATAAAAAGTAAATGAAAAAAATACTCTAATGAATAGGGATAACAAATCACATTAAAAATTTTATCAAATTTTAATTGAAATGTCAATATAGTTTCAAAACAATTACAAAAATTAAAATCACAAAAATATACAACATTATAATTTTAAAAAATTAATACACTTCTATAACACATAATAAGTAAGAGCAACATAACTATCTTTCATTAGATGATGTGATTCCTACATTGTGTCCAAAATTATTAGGACAAATATCGATGTATTTTGAAATTGATTTAATGGTTATAAGGTTTATCATTATAAGATTAATTTTATCAAATTGTTTGAGAGAACAATATTTTTTTATTCTTTTAATTGTACAAAATTGGAATCTATAGTTGAATAGTTTTTTTAACTATAAACATTTATCAAAGTCACACTTGAGAAAGTAAACTCTAGTTCTATTCTTGAAAGAAAACAACACTACACTATTAACGGCTTGGACCAGAATCTGAAACTTTATTTATTAACATAAACTTTCACTACAGTACTTCGAATGCAGTTTTTCATTGACTTGTTCCTACTGGAAACTGCAAATCCCATATCTAGAGCGACTACAGGTCCACTCTGTCAAAAGAATGTGAATGTGAGATGGAAACACTAAATTACAAAAATGATTTCAAATTAATGGTCAGAAGCATTTTCATTCATGATTTCTATATCTCTTATCATTTTAGTGAATGAGTCATCTTCTTCAGAGCATGAAAAATCAATGTCGTCCAATCCTAGTTGTGCCCAAATGTCTCTGTCCTTGTCAGACTCAGACTCAGAAGGAGGAATTCCAAGTGGCTTGTCCAATGTCTCTGTACTTGGCTTGTATGCATTCCCGTTATTTGTTTGATCACTATGTGGCTCAATGGGAGAAATGTCATTGTCTTTTTTGTAAACCATTTGCTTTTCAGGTTGAACCATAACTCCATTGGCTGAAATCACATTGTAACAAGGAGTAATGACTTCCCCATTACAGGCTGCAGTAGGAGAAATCTCAGTGGTCTGGGCTACATCAGAAGATACAGGTAGGGACACGTGTGTATCAGATTGAATTGAATGGATTATAGGAAGTGTTCTGGAAACTGGATTAGTTGAAATCAGTGATCCTCGGAGAGCAGAATTCCCTACCAGTGACTGAGTTGATGCAGAAGAGGACCCAAAATCTACTTTGGTACTAGGAGATGGTAGCAATGTGTTTACACCTATAAATGAGCATAAAGTATGTAAAAAAATAATTGATTGCATATGAAAACTTTGTGTATAACTTTTACAAAAGGATAAAGAATTATATACCTTTGACTTGATTTTTACTACCAGGTGGTCTACCACGTGGTTTCTTTGCAACTGTACACCCGTCTAATGATGGAGTATCTTTCCTCTTTCTGTCAAGCATTCTGATCATAGGTGATGACAAGCTTATATTGTCCATGGATGTAGGCGTCACTGACATTGTGTTTTGCATAGGAAAAACGATGCCAGTAGACACAACTAACAAAAAATAGGAAAAAAAAAATCCATACGTTAAAGATGGAAAGAACTCAAATGAAAAAAAAAAATCAACAATAACCATATCTTAATTCATTAACAACTAGAAAAAGTGACTACCTGGAATATTTCTTTTAGAATTTTGCATTGGAATTCCTGGATGATATCTATTAGAATTTTGCATTGGAGGCAGAACTGCAGAATTTTGAATCATGGCTGCGGCATTGGAGAAGGGTGATGATCTTGCATTGAAACTGTCCAAAACATTCTGCAAATCTTGCAACAACATTTGGATTCTGTGTTTCTCTTGCATCAACATGACATTTTCTTTATCGAGCAGATTGTTCTGTTTCTTCATAAATATATACTGATCCACAATCCCCTCCAAAGTCAACAAATTCTTCGACAGCAAGAAAAATCGACGAGAAAAGTGAGAAATCAAGAACGCCAACTCATCTTGTGAAAGATTGAAAGAAACATGATAAAAACAAAAAGATTGAAAGATTAGCGTGAGTACCTCGTTTGCTGGTGAATCGGCGAGGAGTATCGAAGCTTCGTTGCGAAAGGTGGCCTGCGTTTGGGAGAATTGGTTG
>Ga0214543_1006789_pt1 | contig 20137 bp, 13 predicted proteins | sample CNSS2metaG_FD_160094 | JGI IMG/M metagenome (GOLD analysis project Ga0214543, IMG submission 160094) | Root nodule microbial communities from cowpea collected in UCLA plant growth center, Los Angeles, California, USA - CNSS2 | ecosystem: Host-associated > Plants > Roots > Nodule | place: USA...
GGTCAACCTGGGAGGAAAACGTATGTATTGTTAGGCTGTGAAAGGGGTGGTAAGTATAGGAAGTATAAATCTGATGTTCAGCCTAGTGTCTCTGGCACAAGAAAATGTGATTGTCCATTTAAACTCAGAGGCAAACCAATCAGTAATGGAGATGGTTGGATGTTGAAGGTAATGTGTGGATATCATAACCATGATGTGTCTCATACACTAGTTGGTCACCCATTTGTTGGGAGGTTAAAATCTTATGAACAATCCTTGCTTGTTGACATGTCTAAGAGTCAAGTCAAGCTAGCAAATATTCTACTCACTCTCAAAGAAAATAGTGAGTGTAATGTCACAACAATAAAGCAAATTTATAATGCAAGATACACTTATAAACGATCGTTGAGAGATTCAAGAACTGAATTACAACACTTGATGATGTTGTTAGATCGTGATAATTACATCCATTGGAGTAGATGTCTACATGAATTTGAAGTGGTTAGTGATTTGTTTTGGACACATCCTGATTCTGTTAAATTGTTGAATGCATTTAATATCGTATTCTTGATGGACACCACCTACAAAACCAACAAATATCGATTGCCATTACTTGAGATTGTTGGGGTGACATCTACAGGGTTGACTTTCTCTGCTGCGTTTGCATTCATATCTAGTGAACGAGAATCTAATTTCACTTGGGCCCTAGAAAGATTTAGAGGATTATTCATGACCTCTGAGGGCGGTCCACAAGTAATTGTGAGCGACAGAGACCTTGCTTTGATGAATGCTATTGGTAGTGTTTTTCCTAATTGTTATCATCTCCTCTGCCGATTCCATATTCAAAAAAATGTGCAAGCGAAGTGTAAAATGTTAGTAAATTCTGTTGACGCATGGGATGTTGTGATGGAAGCATGGGAAAATGTTATGTATTGTGAAGATGAGTCGTACTTTAATGATTGTGTTGACCGCCTTCGTCATGTTTGTATCTCATGGCCTTTATTCTTTGAGTATGTCAATGAAAGTTGGATAATTCCTTATAAAAAATTCTTTGTAAAGGCATGGACAAATCGAGTAATGCATTTAGGAAACACAACATCAAACAGGTATGTTTCATTGTTATTATCATCAATTATGTTCTTAATTCACTTATAATATTGTTTATGTTAAATATAATAGGGTTGAATCAGCGCACTAGAGCCTGAAGAAAGTTCTAGGAAGCAGTATGGGAGACTTATGCTCGTGTTGGGATGCAATCCATAACGTTATTATCCTCCAACATAATGAAATCAAGGCATCTTTTGAAAAAAGTATAAATCTGATCAGTGACGCGTATAAGGGAGGCATGTATAAAAGATTGGTTGGAATTGTATCAAGACATGCTTTAGGACTCATTGCTGATGAGGTTGAACGAGTCAATCATATAGGATTTGACAGCGGGAGTTGTGGATGTGTGTTGCGAGCGACATATGGTTTACCATGTGCTTGTGAATTAGCACGATATGTCTATGGGGTGATTCCTCCGACTGTTCTTCATATAATGTGGACTAGATTAAGCTTCTCAAATATTTCATCAAATGAATCGCTTCCTAGGTTATGCATAGACAAGGAAATTGATATGGTTGTGAATCGTTTCAGTGAAGTCGATATTGTAGGAAAAGTAACAATCAAACAAAAGTTACATGAAATTGCGTGTCATGCAATGACATCAATGGTGGCTCCAATGCGAAAAGTTAAAACCAAAGGTGCACAACAAAAAAAAGGAAGATGAAAGATGCTGGTCTCTCTATGCCACCTCTCAACAAAAGCTAGTATCAGACCCTTATCAGGATATTCATATATTATATCACATAGTGGCATCAACCCTGAATTTTGAACAAATGGCTGAATAGCTGCATGACAAACTCCGAATCTTTTCAATTTCTTGCCATGGGACACTAACTTCATGTCCACTCGGTCCTAATAAAAACCATTATACAAATATTATAAATTCATCCACCAATTTCAAAAAATAAATTATTAAAGTACAATACTAACCTGGCCATCCCAAATAGCACATGCAACATGATCAGCAAATCCGGTCAACAAAGGTGTATCCTCGGGTCCTCCAGGAAATCCTCCTAAAACATCATGGTCCTGCCCGGCAACAACCTCCTCATGGTGAATTATATTTTCTTGCTCCTCATGAATATCAGTAGGAGTTGGTAATGATGGACCAACTTCTCCATGACTAGTTGATGAACCACTTTCCCCATGAGATGATGAACCACTCTCTGTATGATGACCCTTACCTCTTCTACGAACAGATGCAGTAGGTCTCTGCCTAGGCTCTTGCTTAGAAGCCTCAGCATGTGAAAAACTTGAGCCACCACGATGAGCTCCTCTTGTCCTAGCCATGTCTGTAATTAAAAATAAAATTATTCGAACAATATAATTAATTAAAATTATCCAAAATTATAAATAATAATTATAATTTTTACAAATAATAATTATTTATAATTATTAATATTCAAAATTATAATATATTATTATTATTCAAAATTATAATTATTTAAAATTATATTTACTCAACAATAAAATTAATTAAAATTAAAATTATACAAAATCGTAAATAACTAAAATTTTAATTATTCAAAATTATAATTATTTTAATTTATATTTACTCAATAATTAAATTAAATAAATTAAAATTATTCAAAATTATAATTATTTAAAATTATAATTATTTAAAATTATATTTATCAATAATAAAATTAATTAAAATTTAAATTATTAAAAATCATAAATAACCAAAATTTTAATTATTCAAAATTATAATTATTTGAATTTATATTTACTGAATAATAAAATTAATTAAAATTTAAATTATTCAAAATGGTAAATAACTAAAATTTTAATTATTCAAAATTATAATTATTTCAAATTATATTTACTCAATAAAAAATCAATTAAAATTAAAATTATTCAATATCGTAAATAACTAAATTTATAATTATTTAAAATTATAATTATTTAAATTTATATTTACTCAATAATAAAATTAATTAAAATTAAAATTTATCAAAATCATAAATAAATAAAATTTTAATTATTCTAAATTATAATTATTTAAAATAATAATTATTTAAATTTATATTTGCTCAATAATATAATTAATTAAAATTAAAATTATTCTAAATCGTTAATAACTAAAATTTTAATTATTCTAAATTATAATTATTTAAAATTATATTTACTCAATAATAAAATTAATTAAAATTTAAATTATTCAAAATCGTAAATAACTATAATTTTAACTATTTTAAATTCTAATTATTTAAAATTATAATTTTTTAAAATTATATTTACTTAATAATAAAATTAAATAAAATTAAAATTATACAAATCGTAAATAACTAAAATTTTAATTATTCTAAATTTTAATTTTTTAAAATTATAATTAATTAAAATTAATAATAATTAAAATTAATTAATATCAAAATTATTTACATTAAAATTAAAATTAAGTAAAAAAAATTACGGAACACGTCATTACGTTATTACGGAAGTGGAACTCGCCTACGGAAGTGGCGTACAGAAGTCACGCCATACTCTACAGAAGTCATATGCTCTTACGGAAATCAATAATGTTTACTTTCACGGAACTCAGTTTTAACTACGAAACGGTATTGATGGCTTACGGAAGTCGACTTCCGTAAGTGCCATTTTTTTTTTTGCTTCCCAACCTGGTTCTATGAAAGTCCACGACTTCCGGGTTTGTGTTTTTACATATCTATATTCAAATAAAAAATAATAACTACATGGCAGAAACAATCAAAAAATTAAAAAATTAAAATATACAACAGGATAGCTTTATTTACCTGTTGGAGAGGAATGGTGAAGGGAAGAGGAAGAGCGGACAAAAAAATAGATGGAGTGGGGCACGACAGTGAGGCAAAAAAATGGAAGGAGTGGGGCACAACACTGAGGCACATTAGAGAGGTGAGTGGGACAGATGAGAGATTGGGGGAGTGTGCGACGGCTAGAGTTGAGTAAAAACAAGTGAAGCATTAAATAGGAAAGAGAAATAGAGATTAATTGATTTAAAATTTTAAAATACTAAAAGGGTAGTTTTGAAATTTATGAAAAGTTTGGAGGTGCAGAAGAAATATTTGGGGTGCAGGAAGAAAACCACTTCTATTTATTGTGAGTGAATACAAAGCCCAAAACACTTACAAACAATTGAAGTGTATCCGTCTGTTAAACTTTTTTATGCACTTTATTCATTTTTTTAAAACTATTATATCCTTTGAACTCATATTTAAGATTGGTTTATCTGTAACAATTTTTTCTATTGATTGACAGTGAGTTCCATTTGTCCTATGTTAAATAAATAGAACAAAACTCTCACTTTCTCTTTTTTTGTCCTCTTAATTAGAATGGCATTTAAAAATATATTTAAAACAAGAGAATAAGTCTTTTAAGTGGAATTTTAAAAAATAATTAACACTATATTGTTGTGTCTTTTTTGTGATAACACTCAAATTTTAAAACTATTTTTAGTTTCTCAAAATTAGAAAAACAACTAAACTTGAAGAATAAAATTTAGGATTTAAAATCTAAGGTTTATAATTGTTTTTAATGCTAAAAAACAATATTAAAAACTAAAAAAAAAATTTAAAATTTAAAATCAAAATTACCACAAATTCCAAGATAAAAAAACATAATTAAATAAAATATAAATAATTTTGAACCTTTTAAATTCAACTTGTTTTACTAAAGATAAGAAATTGGTTGAGGAGTCACTTCACTTAACTGGAGAGACAAAAAGTTAGGTCAGTTAGTCAATAATAACTAAAAAAAATTTATTGTCACAGGTGAGCTCTACCACAAATAAATAAATAAATTAAATATATAATACAAATACAGCAAAATCCATTTACACAGTGGTTGCAACTCAACCATCACGCGCAACTGCTACTAATTGAAGCTTGTTGTCACTATTATTGTGACTAACATTATTACAATTATTATTATTAGTGTTAGAAGCACGAAACGATTCGTTTTGGTGCGGCTTTTTCCTGTGCTTAAACAAATAAAGCAGCGCCGAAGCCACTAACAGGATGCCACCTGTGATTCCGCACACCAGACTCGCCGTCATCAGCGCCTGTCCCACGTGGCTTCTTCTGGCGCCGCCAACTCCCCACCACTGCGGCGGAAGTGACTCCGTCATGTTACCGGGTGGAACGTCGGAAGCAGAAGAGCCCTTGCTGGTGCTGAAGAAGGACCTCATATCCGGCGAGGAATTGGCCGGCGGCGAGGCCTGAAAGAAGAGGCCGTGCTCCGACGGCCGGAGATCTCGCCCGGCGGAGGAACTTCCGGCGAAGAGTAGCGCGATCGCGATGAGGATCGCGGTGGTGAGTCCCCAGAGCGACGACATCAGAAGAAACGGGTGGAGCGTTTGCGTAAACACAAGAGAACGGTAGTGACTGGTTTGAACGGTTATATATATATATATATATAATATTAATGTATTATTGACTTTCATAAATCAAAGTAAAGCATTTTATATTATTAATTATAAAATTATTAATTTTTCTAAAGGTAAATATATTATTATAAATAATAATAATAATAATAATAATAATAATAATAATAATCAAGCATATTTGAATGCTGTAAAAATTAGCAAATCTATGAGTATGTATACAAAAGGAATACGAGAGGTTAGTATACAATTTTTAAGCTAAATTTTGTACTTACAGCTACTTAATAAATCCCTTTTTCTTTTACTATTTTATTTTTTATCTAGTTTTTTTCTCAATCTCTTGCTGCTTTAATTGTACTATTCGTGTTAATTTATGCACTCTTTCAAATCACTCAATATTATTTAATTATTATAGTTATCTCTTTCTTTTATTTTAATTTCTTTTAAAATAGCGATTCCAGTTATCTCTTTACCACAATTATTTAATAATTTTGTAAGGATCTTATTTCTGAAATTTATATTTTTTTCAAAAGAAAATAAAAGTTCTGTTTGTTGAGTGTTAGTATTTTTATTTCTTTTTGGGTTGCTTAGGTTTTAAGCGTTTCCTTGTGTGACTACCTGTCCGTCACTCTCACCGCTTTCTGTATTGTCCTTTTCAAGTCATTGTTTTCTATTTTCTTTTATTTATTTTCTCTTTATCATGTCAAAATTACACCTTTTTTCTGTGACTTTAATTCCACTTTTATATTGATAGGGAGTTTATTAAAAATAAATGTTAAAAAAATAATAGTTCATAGCTCATGAAGTATTACCTCTTGAATTATTTTTCAAAAATGGTCTAATTAATTTAATATTTTACAAAACCCACATCTAAATTAATTATTTAATTGGTGTATTTAAGACAGAAAAACATTAATTTTATTATTATGAACCAAAAGCTTAAAATCCTGTGAATGATTAGCGATGAAAATGTCCTTGCTTCTCGACGTACTGAGCAAAAAATTTCTGAAATCAATGTCTTTTATCATCTATGTTACAAATGTGCACTCCCAATTGTTTTGAAATAGGAAAGAAATGTCACAATTAAATAAGACAATAACTGAAAGGGGCTCACATGTTTCTTCATTCATGATTCTAGGTTAGGCTTATCCTTTTATAGGATTGACAATCCTTCTTAACATAATTCAGAATTTGGCAAAAGAAAACATTCTGCTACCCTTAACAAAATGGACTCTACCAGATAGTACTTGCTGGGTTTTTCAATTCTGTATCGATCAAAAGAACACAATGTATCATTGCAATTTACTGATACAGAACAGCTACAGCTACTAAAGCAAGCTGCTGGATGAATATTATTTTTATTAAAAGCACCAAATGAAAATGTTTTGCATTTTTCTTGTTTCAGACAAAGGGGACTACTACTCTGCAATCTGCACTAAAGAATCTTCTCAGTAGACTTCAACATGCCACTGTTTGTTCTTCTTAAGCTGAGAAAGCTTCTCTTCCCAACTTTCTCCTCTTTGCTCAGCAACCCTCTTCAGTGTGTCTTGGATCCCAGGCATCATACCTTTCAGACCACAGAAATATATGTGGGCCCCGTTATCCAGGAGTTTGAAGATTTCATCACTATACTCCTCAATCTTATCCTGAACATACATTTTTCCCCCATTCTTGTTCTTTTGTTCTCTGCTAAGGGCTCGATCATAGCGGAAATTATTTGGGTAATCCTTCAGGTATTTACTGAATTCCTCATCATAGAGAAGACTGTCAGAGTTGGCAACGCCAAGGAAAAGCCATGCCAGTCCACCGAACTTGTAGTTAGGGACAGATTCCATGAACATTCGACGTAGATAGCCTCTGTATGGAGCAACACCAGTGCCGGTGGCAATCATTATATGGGTAGCATTAGGGTCATCCTCAGGCAAAAGCATTATCTTCCCTGAAGGGCCTGCCAAAAAAATTGTAGCTGATTCAATTCCTACCCAGAAAGATGTAAGTTCACCAACATTCAGAATGGACAGTTGACACCCAAGACCAGTTAACAATAACAACCAAAACTTTCTCATGATGAACATAGAAATGCAGTCATGCAATAACCCGTAAGCTATTGTACAATATATACTTTCTCCTTATTTGGTTTGTCACATTTCTTTACTATGCTACACCATACTGTAAGAGTTTGATGTTAACCAGTAGAACAAATGTTAAAACTTAAGAGCTGCTAAAGTGTGAACAACTGGTTCACTAGTATACTGCATGAAAACCTTACAAAGTTCAGAGAATTTAAGTACATCAAATCACCTTGTCTGTTCAATTTCAAATCATTGTTTATGAAAATGAGTTTTTTCTCACAATCACAACGCGCATCATTTAAGCAAATTGCTGCCATCACATATGATTAAACAGAAAACAAACAGCAGTAAACAAGCTATATTCCGACATTACATTGAGGAAGTATAGATTAGAACACAATCTGGTAAGGTGCGTAGAACACACCTATGGTAACAGGAAAAACAAGAAGCTACTGATCATGGCAACATCAATATAAAAAGATATTAAAACTTGTTGGAATACAAATGTTGGTTACACAAGAAATTAGAGAGTATGTCAACCTTTGCTGAAGTAAAAAGGGTTAAGCCTTACCTGTGATCTTAATTTTGTCTCCAGGTTTTGAGTCACACAGAAAATTGCTACAAACGCCATTCTTGGACGGATCTTCCTTTCCTGTCTCAGGATCATAGTAAACAGCACGGCGCACACACAAGCTGGCTGTTTTACCATCAAAAGAGTCTCCATACCTCGTGGAAGCAATCGAATATAGTCGTACATTGTGGGGAGCCCCGGGTTTCTTTGGATTTTCACCCTGTCACCCATGTAAAATGGTATTTACAACTTGTGAAATTAATTTAGAATTTTAACTCCTACATCTGATCCCACAAAAAAGGAAAAAAAAATGCTTTATACATGAATTAATAAGCCAAAAGGCACCATTAGTTTTCAGATGGAAGGTGGAGAGGGGAGACAGAATCAGCTTGATGATGACTACTAATCACAAAATTCTACAGCAAAAGGACATATAATTAAACATTGTAAATATTTAAAACCCATTCCTTCATCAAGATTATTTTATCAGAAAAATCTTAACGCAAAGATAAATCAGAAAGAATGAGAGGGAAGCATAGAATAACAATCAGGAATACGTCACTTACTGGAGGAATAACACCATAACTCTGTCCTTCCCAGTAGGGAACATTTCCACCATGATCAATCACAATATGACAAGTTTCCCCAGGAGCTTTCGGTCCCACAAGTCTCTCAACAGACACAATTGTTGCTGTATAGGGTTCTTTAGGCTTGTACAAATTCAATGGAGGTTCTTCAGCATCTTCCAGTTCTAAAGGTGAGACAGAAACTTTTGGTACACTTGCTTGTTGCACTGACATGCATACCACATTTCTACTTCTTAAACAAGAGCTGTTAGCCTTCAAGTCCAAAGTTAATACTGGTGCCCATGACTTATCCCGAAAGTTTAAGTTAGGGGCCTGCACCGTCAAGTGTAGTTTTTGTTAAAAACAGAATCTCTTATTCTACCAACTGCAGTATTATGTTCTTAGTTCTTTGAAAATCAATTAATACATAACAACACAAGCATCTATGGAAACAAGATTGTACAAACCCCATACACATGTGCTAAGTAGAACTCTAACTAAAACACCACTGTTCTGGGAAAACCAAAATACATCAATGCCAAAGCTCTACATTTCTAATATAGAATTAAAAATACCCCAGTTGCACCATACAAGTAGAAAACCATATATAACACCAGTTACCAACTACAACCAAAAGCTATTTTTGACCAAAAGATAAAACTTTCACCTTTGCCCAGTGTTTGTTCCACTCCATTACAGTTTTGCATGTATGGAAATGAAGCAAATCTAATCTATAGTAAAACACAGCCCTTTGGCCCCTTTCTAAACTCTCAGAAATAAACATGTTCATCCACTGATCTGTGTAATTGAACTTGACCCCTCGAGGTAATCAACATACTCATAAAAAGCTAGCATAACTGCATATTCCTCAGACAGTTGGATCGGTTATTTAACATGACACAAAGAACAGAAACATCAAATAACTTCTAAAGTCAAAAGGCAGACAAAACGAAACAGAAGTACTATCAAACCTTGAACGCAGATCTTCTGAGAGACAAATCGCTGCCAACAGGAACAGTTACAGCCGCCTGCTAAACCCCATAAAAGTCTTAGTACTCGTCAATTAAATTTCATGCACAAACTGATAAAATTTCTGAGCTTAAAACTCCACTCACGTTAAATTTCTGAGCTTTGACTTTCTACAAACACATCTCCACACACCAACAAAAACCCAAACGAAAAATAGAGAAAAAAGAAAAGTAAAAATAAAAAGTTGGAATTTTGATTCCGATTAGAGTGACCCATTGGTTCTGGAAAGACAAAAACAGTGACAACATGGAGAAAGGGAAATGGGTGAAAGGGAAGTACCTGAGACAAAGTCAAATGAAACATCCTGAGATCGAGAAGAAAGAAGCTGTAGTGGCTATCAGAGCAGAAGATGTGATTGGAAAAAGGGTAGATTTGAAAAACAGAGAAGTTGTTAGAAGGGTGTAATATAAAGAAGGTAGCACACCAAAGACTGTTCAAACTGGTCTTGATTTGGGTTTTTCGATGATCCTTTGGCGAAAGGGAAAGGTCGGCTTTGTTTTTTGGCTCCTGGAGTGTTAAACCATCTCTACCACCTTCTCCTCAATAAGGCTGCTATAGTTACATCAATTTAGGAATACTTTAACTTAATTAAACACTATTAATACAATTAGTAATTACTCCTTCTGTTGATTATTATTTAAAAAATATTACTAATATATTATATTGTTGTCATTATTAGGGGGTAAAAGAGGTCTGCGGGCTGGTCCACTATCTGCAAAAATTGGACAAATTGGATTGGTGCTTTTAATCTGTTAACCTGTTTTGATCAGTATTTTTTTGTCCAGTTGAGATCGTGGGTTAGAGATGGAACTTGATGGGCTCTTTTTTTAAATAAAATATAACTTTTTTATATTATATTACTTGAAAATCTAAATATAATGATATTGTAAATTAAATTATTAATATTTCTTAAATCATTAATTATAATAAATCAATTTAATATGTAAAGCTAATAATTATTTTAATTAATTTAATTAAAAATATTAATTAATTAACTAAAACTTAAATTATACTTGTAGTGTGTTTATATATATATATATATATATATATATATATATATATATATATATATATATATATATATATAAAATATAAAAAAAAAAAAAACTATAAAAAAATACAAAAAAGCACAAAAACTAAACCATAGTCTATATTTAATAATGTTTAATTTAAAAAAAACAATAATTATCTGAACCTAATTCCCACTAATAATTTAGTATTAAGTGCATAGGTAATCCTCTTGCACGTGCATTTGGAGAGAATTGATGAACGAATATTATTATCGTTAAACGAGTTTATGACAACATAATCATTTTATACTACGAATTACTCCAACGTATACATTAAAAAAACGTTACGAAGCGGGGCCTTTGAGTAAGTGCGTCTTCGTGTACACTCCAGCTGGAAAAACGCCGTCAGCAATTGCAACATCGTGAAAACCACAACCGCTACGTATAAAAACTTTAACCACCATGTTTTTATATTTTCTGTAAAATCTCTATACATAGAAATTGATCTATTTTAATTAAAAAATATCTTTATTTAATTGTTTATTTTATTTTTCTTATTTTGATTTGATCTTATCCTGTACATGGATAATAATAGAGATAAATGTATGGGAGAAGATATGTATTCAAATATCCAACATGACAGTTTTATCAACTCGAAAGATGGGACAAGGGATGCCCCAAGATTGTAAGACACGCGTGTCTGGTTGCGATGCCGCCATGAATTGTCGAAGGAGAAGCTTGTGACGGTGCATGGCAGAGATTTTCAAACCTGTACTACCAATGACAGCTGGATCGCCACCATCACCTTCTTTATCCATCCAACAACACCACATCATTTTATTGCTCTGCACCATTTTTTTCCATATCCACCCATTCCGTACCACACTCTCTACTCTCTAGGCCATTTATGATAAATTAATACACTCCCATTTAATTTAACATCTTCTCCCACTTTTTTCTCATTTCAAATCTCTCACACATCCTCAAATTTCTGTCTCTGCTAAACAATGCTATTATTATTGAAGTAAAATGTTGGTTACTGCATCAATTTTATTAAAGAAAGTGTTGCTGTTGTGAGGGTGTACAGTGGGTGCCCAGTGGAGCTTGAAGAGTGAACAGCTTTTGCCAGCTGTTACTTGCAATATTAACGGCACCATTTGCCACGCACCACATCATCTTTTATGTCTTTTTTCTTGGTATTTGAAATCCACCCTGGCATGCTGATGTGGCACACTCCTCCATGATGTGTACGTTGGGAATGCAACACCAGCTTATCTCGCAAGCCACTTTCAAACACATTTTCGCTATAAAACCCTTCTCACTTCCCACTCTCTTCTCCACTCACTGCTTTCAGAACCTTCACTCTGCTCTCCCCATACTCTTCTGTTCCGCTTTAAGGATGTCTCACTCCTTAGGATTGTTTGTGGGTCTTATGTTGCTTGTGGGGGTGGCTTCCACCTCCAACTTCGACCAACTTTTCCAACCTAGTTGGGCTTTTGATCACTTCGTCCATGAAGGAGATCTCCTCAAACTCAAACTTGACAATTATTCCGGTAAAAACCACCGTTATTTTTTTTCTGTTTCTTTAAACATCCTGAGACTTTGTCTTTGTTAGCCTCTTAGTCATGATCTTTGACTAGTTCATCCCCCTATCACATTATGGGAGGAAAATGGTTTGGTTTGTGACACTAATGTTGAGTGGGACGTTTTCAGGGGCTGGTTTTGGATCCAAAAGCAAGTATATGTTTGGGAAAGTGACCATCCAGCTTAAGCTCGTGGAAGGTGACTCAGCTGGGACTGTCACTGCTTTCTATGTGAGTGAACGAAATTATTCTTATTTCTCAGTTTTTTTTTAATGATTGTTAAGTATTAATTAACAAAAATCAATTAATAATCATCATGGATAGTGTTACTAGTTTGGCTTGACTTGACTATGGGGCGTTAACTCTTCATCATTAGTATGGAGATGGTCTACCTCGGGGACCTCATTTAATGCATTGAATTAAAATCAATGTAAACAATGTTTTTCTGCAAAAAAATTTTGTTCTTGGAATCCATGGAAAGACTATTAACACACCCATTAGTAGGAGCTACCTACTACCGTTTACCCTCGTGATTTACTTTCCATCCAATTAATATTCGCATTCATTACTTTTGTCCCCGTCTTCGCGATCTACGAACCAATGCTCTGTTAAATTCTGGTGGGGAACTTTACTTTCGCCACGATCAACCCAACAGTTCTCGTGATCCATATATTATTCTGCGGTTGAATTGACCTTTCACTTTTTTCCGTTTCAATTATTGAGGAATCTAAATGAGTCTGACACAGCGATTATTGATTTGACGTAGATGTCGTCGGAGGGGCCAAACCACAACGAGTTTGATTTTGAGTTTCTAGGAAACACCACAGGGGAACCATACTCAGTACAAACAAACGTGTATGTGAACGGAGTGGGCAACAGAGAACAAAGGCTCAACCTTTGGTTCGACCCTACCAAGGATTTCCACTCGTACTCCATCTTCTGGAACCAACGACAAGTTGTGTAAGCACCCATTCCCCTTAATTGTTGTACATTGCATTAAATTTGAAACCTGAAAGTGTTACATTGTTTGGTTAAAGGTTAAAGGTTAAAAGTTAAAACATGTTTTTTGACATGATCAGGTTTTTGGTGGATGAAACGCCGATAAGAGTGCACACGAACATGGAGCACAAGGGTATTCCTTATCCGAAAGACCAAGCCATGGGTGTGTACAGTTCTATATGGAATGCCGACGATTGGGCGACCCAGGGTGGTCGTGTGAAGACGGATTGGAGCCACGCGCCGTTCTTTGCGACCTTCAAGAACTTTGAGATCAATGCTTGTGAGTGCCCTGTGTCAGTGGCTGCAATGGATAACTCTAAACGGTGCAGCAGCAGTGAGGGTAAGAAGTATTGGTGGGACGAGCCAAATCTGGCTGAACTCAACGTGCACCAGAGCCATCAGCTGAAGTGGGTTAGGGCCAGACACATCTTCTATGACTATTGCTCTGACACTGCTAGGTTCCCAGTTACGCCAGCAGAGTGTGTTCATCACCGTCACAACTAGATAGATAGATATGTTTTATCTTGGTATCATTAATTAAGTGGAGTGATGATGAAAATAGGATTGTGGGGGATAGAAGAAGACAAAATGGGGTGGAGTAAAAAGTTGTGGAACATGCCCTTCATGTTTCTGGTTGTAATATATTGCCACAGCATAATGTGAATTATGAGTTTCTTTTCTTTCTTGTACATTTGATCTTATTTCAGTGTTCTAATGGATAAATCTTCGGACAGTCCACTAAAATAATTTGCAACAATCGATTAGTGTAGTATTTGATGTGAGTTCTATCAACAAGTGGGGGGCAGGTCCCTAAAATCTGTGGATGGATAAAATAAAATGTTTAGGGTAGTCCCAAAAGTGGGTGATGTGGATTTGAATAATGATTTTTACATGTGGTGAGACAGGGGATGTTGATTGGATGCATTTTGGGAAATTCCTTCTACATTTGATCTTTTGATGGTTGAAGTGGATTGCTTACTTCAATGAATGGACTTGGCTATGGGACCACAGGCTCACGGGTTGATTGGTTTAAGAGGGACCAAGATGGAAAATTAGTGTTTGATGAAGGAGAAGTAGGGAATGGTGACTTTTAGACACATGAAGATGAACTTTTGTTTTGAGGTTTCGGAACTTTGCTTCATGGGGAGGTAATAATGCCTCTATTTGCAACCATTTTTTTATGAAAAAATTATACTATTTGATTTTATTTTTTTATTCTCATTATTTATTTTTTCATTTAATTTAACGAGGATTATTGATTTTTCTAAAAAGAAAAAATAGTGTTACATTAAACAATAATTCATATTAAATCATGTTAAGAAGTAAAGAATGAAATTATCATTTTTTATGAGAATAAAGTTATCAATTATGTGTTAGTATTAGGTGTTTCATACATCTAATAGTTAAAATACTTTTTTTTTAAATATTTTTTAAGACATTTTTTAAAGATAAAATCGTGATGGAGTTTCATATTTCAACATGAATAATATCTTGAAAATGCATGAACAATATCTTGAAAATGCGATGGTTAATTTTAATAACACTGTCATATTTACTTTGTGAGACTTGGGGTTGAAACACTATCATTTTTCATAAACAAGAGAAGAGGTATAATTTGCAAAAGAAAGGAGTGAGTGTTTGTGCACATATGCGTAAGATGAGATTCCTAAATTGGTTGTTGCATCGTTTGGATGGTTAGACAATGCTTGAAAGAATCAGATTCAATGATCGACCAAAGAGTGGCAAGATTAGATGTATAAACAAATAGAAAAAGCAAGGGGATTGGAATATTAAACAGTGCAATTTAGAAAAGGGTTTCACGAATATGGCAATGATTTTCAACACCATCTTTTGTGAGGAATATGTAATGATAAGATGGGGTATGATTGATTGTGTATTGGTTTTGAGGAAAAAAGGAGCAATAATTATGTAGTAGTGCAAGGCAATTTCTGTTGTGGAACTTTATAAATTTGGCACAAAATGCTATTTTGTTTTATTGTTGACCAACACCACATTACAAGTATAATGACCATAGCTTTGTTTGATTAGGGACAAATATTAGTCTTTAGTTGGTAGGGGTGTCTTAAAAATGACCTATATAGCGTAGCAGAACTTGACAAGAGACATGTGAAACCTATGTTGCAATTAGGGTTGTTGACCCAACAATTATTAGAATTAATTGTATTAACGCCTTGTTAATAAGGTTGGGCCCTTGGCTTGCGTGGATAATTAAAGTTTGTCTTTAAGAGGATAGAGGCTCCAATGGTGATGATGGCCTCCTCCCATTGAAAGGGATACTTATGGGCCATCTTCAATGAAGTGTGACATAAAAGTTAAGGGGTCATTTTTTTCAACTCAAATTATTCAATTGAGGGTCCTATTTGGTTAAATGATATGACAAGTTTTCGGGTAAAAATTTAAGAACTCATTGCGTTGCCAGTCAATTGTTTTGCACAATGAACACCTGAACAAAAAAGAAAAGTAATTTCTGGTTATGATGAAGAGTGTTCAAAGAAATTATTAATTATTTTTATGATATATATTTATTTTCATTTAGTCAAATATGTTAAAATAACATTATTAATATGGATTCTTATATTTAAAGTATTGTCCGTTCAATTTGAGTGAGTTTGATCCAGATAAATCGAGTCAAAAGCTAATTTGTAAGAAAATTTTAACCTAACTTGATCCGAATCGAATTAAATCAAAAATTAATTCAAATTAAAATTTATAAAAAAATTTTAATCTAATCCGATTCGAACTCGTGTGGTAGATCGGATTCAATTGGAGTTCTAATATATTTTGATAACTCTAATAGTTAATTATATGATAAGGAAATAGTTTTAAGATATTTCAAAATATGTAAGTTGCATTATTGAAATTCTATAATCTTTCTCTAAACTTTCAAAATCTCCAGTAGAGTTAATCCTAGTCTATGTAGGCTTATTAAAAGTCTGCCTTAATCTCGGTGTGTAGGTTATAAAGGAGTAATGACGTATTGCATTTGATTAATATTTATTACTATTACATTCTATTATTTATTATATTTATATTTTCGGTATTTTTTCTTTAGATATATGTATATCAGATGCCTGTTCACTAATTTCTTATAAAATAGAAAAATACTTTAAGGAAAGTAACACCAAAGATGTGTCCGCATGAGAATCTTCAGCACAAAGTATCAATATATTTTAGGACGTCTTTTCAAAGAAGGAGGAGCCCACAACTCACAATTTTGTCTAAGTTAATTATACTTTTTTTCTTATTGGAAATAAAATCTTTGCTTCTAGATTTTTTAAGACGTATAATAATCTCCAATTTCTTTGAGTCTTATTAAATTGCTGATTGTAATAAATATTGAGCACAGTAATGAATGAAGTTTAAACTACAAATGACTCTTTGATGTTAAAATAAAATATGTTATTATGTCTTTATTGTAAAATCTATTACGTGATATTTCTTATTTGTATTCTTATATTAGGTTGTTCTATCTTAATTATATATTAGAAAATAAAGTTGATTTGTTAAGTTCTATTTATTTACAATTGTATATTTATGTTTTGGGTCCTGTAAAAATAGTAAAATTGATAAAAACATCCTCAACATTTCTTTTTCTTACTAATTTATTGCGAACAAAATGGAAACACCGTCAAAGAGGATTTATAGAATTGGATCACCAAAGAAACTTTTTTTAGTTTATTTTAAAAGTGGGTGAACTTTAAACAACTTAACCCTACAAAACAATTTAAAATAGGATTAATATATATATATATATATATATATATATATATATATATATATATATATATTCTAAGTTAGTTTTCTTTTAGTTTATATAAAACTTTCAATACATCTCTTCACACCAAGATGTGTATATTTTGAGAGCATAATTACATAATAATGAATGATTCAGTAACAGATTCAATAAATAACAAATTTCATAAAAATATATTTTAACTTATATAACTTTGATATCATGTTAATGAATAAATTTAAGTCTAATTCAATACTATAAAATTAGTTTATAAGATAATGTTTACCTATATATAAATTGACTTTATCTGTAAAACTATTTAACAAAAGCTTTGTGTTCAAATTAAAGCATGAAAAAACTCCCTCCGGCCAAACTTCTAAATGATAAGAAGCGGTGTCAGTTACCAATTATATGGTTAAAAGTTTGTTATTTAAGAATAAAATTAAGAATTAGTATTGTTGGTGATTAAAGGTGATGTAATAATAAGATAAACTCACTTATGTTATTTTGTAATAAGTAGAAAATATATTTTAGTTACATAAAGATTAAACATTAAAGTTATATTTTATTTAAATATATTATTTTGACCTTTTAAATTTACTGTGAGTAGTCTGTTCTCTTCCTCATTATCAACCTCTCTGTCTTGCTTGAGAACAAAAGATGACGCATCTTCAAAGCAAACCATGAATTTGGGAAAGAACAAACCGTGAAAAACTGAAGAGAACACGAACCATGCATTGATATGAACACCTCGTGATATGAACCGACACATTCGATGTCTCGACATTGGGAAATTAAGTCCAAAAACAACAAAAACATATATTATGGATGTCCAAAATGACCATTGGGATAAGGTTGGCTTTATGTTTGTGAGGGTTAAAATAAAAACGATAAAAGAGTTTCAATTCAAAGGGTGGTGGAAAAAAAGCCATGGATTGAAATGGTCGTTGGACCCAGCATGATGGATAATCAATTTAAAAAAAAAAAAAAATTGGGATGACTTCAAAGTTTTAATGTAGTTAATTAATTATATGGTTGTGTTCACGAGAGCAAACGTGGACGAGTCATACACAATGAAGATAAAGTACATCATCTTTAGCAAATTGATGTTTAAACTAGAGGTAATGATAACATGGCCCATGTAAAGTTGGGTTTCATTAGTGTAAAGTGAAAAATTAAAATGTATTTATTATTCACCTAAAGTCAATTCAAATTATACTCTGCGAGCTATGAAAACAATGCTTTGGACCTACACTTCAAAAGATATGCAAAATTATTATGTAAATCAAACAAGTCTTTTACTCACACGATTTTGAGTTCATCGTAAACTTTTTTATTTTTGAAGTTGTAAGCTTAACGACTAAGAAAATGCTTCGCATTGGAATTTTGGAATCACAACAAAGGGGCCTTTAGTATACAAAAATCTGCTTTTTCAGAGAAAAATATACAATATCTCCCTTATGTGAATTGCTTTGATGGTATCTTCCACGAATACGTTAGTTTTAGGGTTTTTTTTTTTCTTTATATAAACATATTATTGATATGGAATATTTATTGACTTTTTGGATAACTAATATTTCGTTATTATTCAGAATTTGATTATAATAAAATTAAATAAATAAAACGTATGTGTAAAAGTATAGCGTGAGTCAAAACTCGAGATCCTTTAAAATCTAATAACTAAAAAAATCATAGAAATAAATATCAAAATTATGGATTCAAAAATAAAGAGACGTTAAAATTACAATTTAATATAATAGAAAAAATGTAAAACGTGTATTAATAAATAGGGAGTGTAAATAGCCACTTCTGAATGTGATGGGAATGATTGGGCTATGGTGTTAGAAATTTCTGGGTCAATGGTCATTCGTGTCGTTGCTGATATCAGCCCAATGTATATTTAAAACTAGAAGTGAACTTTATGAAGTAATTTTTTGAATTAATTAAGATAAATCATTTTAAGTTTTTTCTTAAGTTATTTTAAAATATTTAAGAATGTAATTTATTTATTCAATTACTGTTATAGGTAATTAATATTTGTAATGGTCAATACTTGGATAGCTTTAATTTATCTCAATGTTTTATAATGTTATTTAATAAAATATTTGTTTTATTGAAATTCATATGATAAGAAAATTCCATTAATGATTTGTGGTTTATGTTGGTGCTCATGGTTCATTTGTAGTGGCTATGGTCGGGTTTTGTAGAGTTTATGCTCACATTCCATACTGAGATGTTGTGCACACCATCGATGCTCTCATCTAAGTATTAATCCTCCAATCTACTTGCTTGGATTATAAAATGTAATGCTTACATTATAATGGTTATTCCAAATTAGAGACAACCTTCTAAGCCAATAAACTAGACAATTTATTGTTGATTATAGCGAATTAAAGTTGATATTGATTTTGGGTACAAAATGATTTCTTACTTTATGTTGTTAGCTCGTGATTTGCAATATGTGATTGTGTTTATGGGTCATTTGTGTCTCTCTCAAAATTTATTAAACACTAAGAATTTATTTCAACAATAGGATTGTTTCATTGCTAGCTAACACGAAGAGTTTATTTTTAAGAAAAAAATAGTTTAACATTAAATATTAATTAATTAATTAATAATATTTTTATAGAACATAGGAAAAATTAATAGCTTTTTTTTTTTGTTTAAAAAATGTATGTACAAATTTGGTGTCAAACTAGGTACATTTCAATATAAGTTGTAACTTGCTAGTTTACTTTGAAAATGACAAGCTCCATCAAAATGCAAATTGAACAAGAATTAAGAAACTAAGCAACATTTGTTGCTAAAAAGCAAAAAATTATTATATCAAAACAAATATGCTTAAAAATACATTGATGGATATATTAGGAGTAAGAAAATAAATGTTAATGGGGTAAGCATAAGGATTAGGGATGGCAACGGGGCGGGTACGGGTATCATGATCCCATCCCCATCCCCATAATAAAAATTCATCCCCATTCTCATCCCCAAACCCAACGGGTATACAACTTTTGACCCATCCCCATCCCCACCGGGTAACGGGTATTTTCTTATACCCATACCCATACCCATTTTTTTATTGTTCCATATATCAATTAAATATTTTT
>Ga0214543_1006790_pt1 | contig 20133 bp, 14 predicted proteins | sample CNSS2metaG_FD_160094 | JGI IMG/M metagenome (GOLD analysis project Ga0214543, IMG submission 160094) | Root nodule microbial communities from cowpea collected in UCLA plant growth center, Los Angeles, California, USA - CNSS2 | ecosystem: Host-associated > Plants > Roots > Nodule | place: USA...
AAAATTTAAAAAATTTTTTTTAATTTAAAAGAAAAAAAAAAAAAAAAACTATCGAAGTCCTTTGTTGTGGAATTACATACGCAAGTAGGTTTTTGGAATCATCTTGTGTCCAAGAATATACAACGGAAAACGAACGCTATAAGTGCGTATATGAAGATAGACAAAGTTTGAGTCCCGCATTCTAATGATTTGCAGGTTGAGCAACTACAGTTACGCCTACAACAGGAGAGGTCTATCCGCATTTTGCTTGAGAGGGCGATGGGTCGAGCCTCGAGCACTCTATCTCCTGGACACAGGCACTTTACTGCCCAGGTAATTTGACGTTAATGACTTATGTTCAGGTGGCTTTTCAAGATTTATTCAGTAGGTTGCTTTCCTTTAGCTTTTTAACTTCAAATGTGACTAGTGATCATGTCAAGGATTCATATAACTTGGATGATATCCAAACTGCGTTATGAGCAATCCTGATGATCTCTGTAAAAGATATCATACATGAACCTGGCCGCTTTCTAAATTCTAAAAACTTTCCTTATTATACCATAAATTGTTTCGTAACTCCCTCCTCGGCTTAACTACTTTAAAGATGCAACTCAATTTTATGCCTCTACCTAACACATTAAGCTTTCAGGATGATTTTGCGTTTAACATATTAGGAATTCTATACCAAATGATCAGAAATTTTATAATTGCTCTGTCCATCTTCTAATCTATTAAATTATGAATTAGTATAAGATTTTATTGGTCCTGTGCTTTGCGTACAGTTTAAAATATAAAGTTCAGTCACGGCGTGTACAGATAAAACATTTCTTGGTCATGATCTTCTACTTAACTGGTCTAACTTTCGGGAGACCAAGGTATGCAGTTTTTCTGTATGTTATATCCTTTGAGAAATCTGACGCGCAGCTTATATACTTATGTTCAATGGATAGAATTTCTGTGAAATGAGCCTCGTCGAAGGGTTATTTATAAGAATACTTTGAGTGGGTTGACTTCTTCTCCCCAATACTTCCACTCACAAAATAGATGAGAGAAATTGGTTCTCGTATAAAGGATCATAGTTAGATAACTAAAATGGAATCAGTGGACTATTCACTTTCACTTAATGGGTATTTTTAAATTTATTTTTTACTTTTTGATATGACTCATCTAACACATATCTACAAGTGTATGTTTAACGGAATATAAATAACTATTTTTCCATTTTCCCTCCTTTTCCTTAGACAAAAGACTTGATTGCTGAAATTGAGTTACTTGAAGAAGAGGTTACAAGCCGAGAGCAGCAAGTACTTTCCCTTTACAGAAGTATTTTTGAGCAGTGTGTTAGCCGGCCACCTTCTGAACAAAGTTCTGCTGTTGCTTCACCTGCTCATATAAGGCAAGGATCTAGGAAGCATCCGAGTATAATTTCAAGTGCATTCTGTTCATCAAAAAAATTCCCTCTACGACCACTCCAAGCTCTAGTTTCCAGCAACGACTTGAGGAATAGAATCTTTGGATCTAATCACACTCCTTTATCACGTGGTAAAGACAACAATTATTTTAAAAAGACTAGTTCTGATTCCATCAAGGTATGATACGTTGATATTGATTTTCAGTTATTCATATGCACTTTGATTGTTGTCTTTGCTTTTGCCATTAATAATATGCCATTTGTCTCAAATGTAATTTCTTTTCTTGTTAAAAGATGTTTGGTGCAAGTAGCAATGTTTACTGAACCAGAAAGTACACCGATACGGCGTTCAGAGTTATCGGTTTGTTTGGCATTGAATAATGATCAAACTGAAATTTTAAAATCAATATTTTGAAGAGAAAACTGTTTAAGAATGTGTTTTTATTCTCTTTCAGTTTTCTTTGCCTTATTTTCATGGTTTCAGTTGCTGTATAGTATTTTTAAATTGTCACATACCTTGAAAATGGTTATTTCTTTGTTTTTTTTTTTATCATCCATATTGAACTTTATCTCTTATTGGAAAACATAATTTTTTTCTTAATCTATGTTTAAAAATTAATTCTAAGATCACCTTTTACATCTATAAAGTGTTTACGATTTGGTAATGTTAAGATATGGCATTATTTAGAAGTATAACATATTTAAAACTATTATTGTAAAGTACAAGTGGTTATTGCTCTAGTCTCTTATTAGGAGTTGAATTTATACAGTAGAAGCTCAATTCTGGATGACAAAAGGGATTGATATGTTTCCAGCTTTCTAGGTCACCTCCACTGGCATAGCTCGTTAATTAAATGCCAGAATTGGCATCAAGGTTATGTGGCATATTCATAAGGTCCCACGACATCTCTGCTGGGACATGTACTGGCCTGGTTCTCTAATTTATTGCCAGAACTGAGTCATTTAGTCCATTTCATACTGGTTTATGTAAAAAAACTGTTTTCAGTAGAGAATTGAATTCACGTACTGGTCCAATCCCAATGTCCAGTTCTAATGACCCCGAATTTAGAAACCTGAAGGAATCAGCCATTTCTTTACACTTTATAAGTTTGGTATGTTTGGTTATATGATTATAAACCCAATGTTTTAGTAACCAAAGCACTACAGTACATTTTGCCCAATCAAATCCCGAACGAAGAAGTCTAACCTAAGGAAAAATAATTCCCATGTGGATTCATGCATTCAAATTATTTTGTACTGAACATTCTCATTTAAATCGTTTAAATCATTTGTCAGGCACAGGAAAAGTTTTCTTCAATTGAGAAAACTACAATTTTTCGTACTTTGAAAGACCATCTGTATCAGTGTCCAAGCAAGCTATCTGAGGAAATGGTGAGATGCATGGCCACTGTATATTGCTGGCTTCGTAGTGCAACCTCTGTAAATGATGAAAATGGTAGATCGCCATTATTGTCAAGGTCATCCACTAATGCTATACAGCCTCGACATGGTATTGGAGACGATCGTGACTGGTCTTGCAAATCATCAGTTGAAATTTCATGGATATCTACTCACAAACGTCATTCTTCTCACGCTTCTTATGCCATCAGTAATTACAGGTTGATTCCATAAGTATGACAATTTCAATTGAAATATAAAATGGCAGTAAATAATTTTAAGGCCGTTATGAACCTTCAACTTATTTCCTTGCTTGGAAATTCATGAATTAGGCGTTCTTAGATAATTATAGCAGGAGTTATTAACAATTAACATATCTTTATTGGGAATCTGGGATGTGTGTACATTTTTAAAACACGATTAATTAGGTACCTTAGTTGTTTATTTATACTATAATACTATGTTCTTGCACTGAATTTCTTATTGAATTGGTGATGTGACTTGTTTTTTCCCCTCCCCGTTTATATTCAGAGTTCTAGTTGAACAACTAGAAAAAGTCAAACTCAGTCAACTGGATGGCGATGCACAAATTGCGTTTTGGATCAATGTGCACAATGCGCTTGTTATGCATGTAATATTCATATGACGAAACAATGTTTTTTGTTTAAAAATATTTCAAGCTTACGTAACTTTTATTCTGGAAGTCAGCATGCATAACTCTGATCTCCTGTTGTCAGGCATATTTAGCATACGGAATTCCCCAGGGCTCTCTCAGGAGGCTAGCCTTGTTTCACAAGGTAGCTCACTTTTTTTATTTAATTTTATTTGTTGTTCAGTTAGAAGCACGTTGTATTTATGAGTTCAGGGAGAATATTTTTCAGAGAGCATCGTTAACGAAGATTTGGAAGGTTTGTGTTTTCTTCAAATTATTCTTCTAGCGAAGCTCAGGCCAGTAACAACCAAATAACTTGTTTATTTCTCATCACCAATTTGGGAAATCAAAATAAGTAGAAAGTCTTTAATTGCGTTCAAAATAGCATTGGTATATGAATTTTGTTCGCTGACAATGACAACATATTCTTTTGATTTACTATAAATCATACTCGTTGTCAATTGATGAGTACAATTGTATAGTGCAGGCTGCTTACAACATTGGCGGTCATATCGTAAGTGCAAATGCCATAGAACAAATGATATTTTGCTTCCGGACGCCTAGGATTGGACGGGTACTCTCCTTAACGCCATCTTTGAATTTAAAAAGCTCTTAATATATATTATTTTGGTATGTTTAAGGATTAATCCTGTCAAACGTGTCCGACTATTAAACCTCCTCCCTATCCAGTAGAGGTTTACAAATCATTGACTCTTTGTAAGATTTGCATCCGCTGCCTCCAGTCCTATGTTATTTTAGAAAGGCATCAATGTTTTTAATTTTGAATCTCTGTGGCATCTAAATTGGTAAGCACAGCTATGATTCAATAGTCAACCATGTCCTTGTAAACTTGTCTAGATTTTTCTTTTTCACTGGAATGAGAATAATGCAAGACATTAATCAACTTCATTCTTTTTCGCAAGCATGATATGCTTAGGCAGTTTTTTAACCTTTATATTGTTTTGTTATGTTGAAAGTTTTATATTAATTATAAATAAGACAGTTTCATAGTATATAAATAGGTACAAACCTCTTCTTAGAAGTTGGTGTTGTGGGGTTGACTTGGACTTAAAATCATTTCTTAACACTTATTTTCCAAAAGCAAATTTTAAAATAAAATTTTCTAACACCTAAATTGACTCCTAGTTAGGACAAAATAAAAATTTTCACGCAATTATTCTTTTTTGTCTGTTGTTTTATCAATTACAGTGGCTTGAAAGCATTGTGTCTGCTGCCCTGAGGAAGAAAAGTGGTGAAGAAAGACAACTTCTCAGTTCCAAATTGTGTCTTACTAAATCCCAACCCCTTGTCTGCTTTGCCCTTTGTACTGGCGCTTTGTCAGATCCTGTGGTAATTTTTCTCTGCTAACTAATTGAACTTCTAGTTTTTGGCTTATGAAGAATGTAATTGATCATCTTCTACACTAATGATGCAGGACTCTGATAGTAGTTTCACTCTTCATCTATAATACTACTTGCACTCTCTGTTACCCTGATTTTAAAGAGTTGATTAAGAATTTTATATTTAAAAATTACAATGTTGCAGTTAAAGGTTTATTCAGCAACAAATATAAGTGAAGAACTAAATATTGCCAAGAGGGAGTTTCTCCAAGCAAATGTAATTGTGAAAAGGTCAAGAAAAGTATTTCTGCCAAAATTGTTGGAAAGATTTTCTAGAGAAGCATCAATAAGCATAGATGATCTGTTTGGATGGGTCATGGAGAGTGTTGACAAGAAGCTGCGTGATTCAATGCAGAAGTGCCTTGATCCTAAATCCATCAAAAAGCCATCTCAGATAATAGAATGGTTACCTTTTAGTTCAAGGTTTCGGTACGTGTTCTCCAAGGATGTCATAGACAAGCCTTGGTGGGTATGACAACTAACTGCTTTTTAAAGATTATTATTGTATGATTAGTGGAGCCTAATTGGTTTGACAGAGTGAGAAATTTCACCTTAGGTGCTTGAAATTTTGTGCACACTCTTAGATACCGTTTTCTTACAAGAATATTGTAAATTCTGATAGAATTACTCGAATACTTTCTAACAGGTGTACAACTTCTAAACACTAATCATAATAATCGTTTTAAACAAAATTTACAATGATTCTGTTGTATCATGGTTATTGGCAAGGTGAGAACTCTCTTATTTTTACACAGGCATGTCTAAAAGATATATTTATACTTCTATTAAAAAACAATACATATATTTCACGTGTTTGTTAGATGCAAATATTAATGGATCTCACGTGTTTGTTAGAGGCAAAACAAACGTGTTAGAAATCAGACACAACAAAAATAAACAACGTAGAAGCACGAACACAGCACAAATTTAACTTGAAATACTGTGACGAAAAGAAAAAAAGGGAGATGGATGAAATGTAATTCGTTATATCAAAAATTGGTATAAGAAAGATACAAATATATCACTATAGCATTATTATATTTGTTAATAAAATATTCAATAAAGTCTAATAAGATTGGTAGGTATGTGGTAAGATGTTTAAATCTTTATAATGAAGAAAACTTTGTACTCTCACTTGGTAGCTTTTAACCCAGTGTTTTGTTTTGGGTAATTTCCTGATAAAGACGATGCATTTGAAAGAAAGTGCAAAAAATAGAAGTAGAATAGGGAAAACTAAACAAATATTAAAATAATAATAATGAGTATTATAAATAATAATAATAATGAGTAGAATAAAAACATTAAAATAATAAATAAATTTAAATCATCTCGTATTTTATTAATATATATGTTTATACTATAATAAAATAAGAATATTAAAATTAAAATAGTAAAAAAATTAGAATAATTACTCTAAATTTTGATATTTTCTAAAATAATTTATTTTAATATATTGCTTTTTGAATTTTTTTTTTGAATTTTTTTATAATACATTTTAAAGTCACATACAACAACAGACCATCTTTTTGACCAAGGGGAGTCACGACTCCTCATAATTTTTAATTTGAATTTTTATATATATTTATACGTATTTTTTAAATTCATATTTATATATTACATATATTATATTATATATATATATATATATATATATATATAATTTATATATTTAAAAATAAAATAAAAATTAATTTGATGGACCTTGAATAATAAAGAATTAAAATTTTGTGTATGGTCATAATTTTTTTTACAGTAAACCATTAATAAACTGTATAAATAAAAAGAAAGACATATTAAGAAATGAAGATTGGAGAACAGAGATATTGAATAACGCATACTCACAAGATCTCTGGAATCAGTATCGTATTATGATCTATGTAAGGTTAGATTTATGGTTCTCTCATTATAATATTTCTCTTAAATTAAGTTTTCCTTAAATTAGTATGAAAATTAACTTGACTTTAGGGATTTTTTTATGAGATTGACATGAATCCTAATTATACTTTTCTCAAATTAGTATAAACTTACATTATAAAATGTTGGAATTTTATGTTTTCACCACATACAATGAATTGGTTGAATAATCTTGAATTGGAATATAAATTAGAATACCCATTTTTACGTGAATTCAATCAATTAGAAAGATTAAAAATTGAAAAGTGTGAATTGCGGAATAAAAATTATTTAAATAAAAAAATAAAAAGTTTTTTAATTAATAAATTATATATAAAAAATTTAAATTGACACTCATAGATTTTTTGTCCAAATTCCGCCACTGATCACATAGATTATGGAAAAATGTATTCCCATTGTGAAAAAAACTAATCCATAATATACTTTCAGGGTGATAATGCATAACCCAAATTTTTGTTTTCATTCCTCTTTTAATTCAAACAAATTTAAATTAAATAATTTGTGAGAGAGAAGAAAATGTGAAAGATAAGATAAAGAGTGAAATTGTTTAGTTGAAGTTTAAGGAAAATGAATGGAAAATGTAAATAATCGTGTGTTTGGTTTGAAAAAATAGTGAGAGAAATGGAAAGAGAGGGATAATGTGATAAATAAATTATAAATTTGGTCTTATATTTATTTTTGTTCTGAAAAAATAAAAAAATTGGATTGAGCATGGAACCAATGACCACTGGAGATCAAAGTTATGCATAGTGGATAAAGGAAAAATAGTAAGCCATTATGCAAGAAAATTGAGGTTTTTTATCATTATGGTGTAGTTTGTAACGTCCCAATTTAGTTGAATAATTCAAATAAATAGAACACCGCATGTTTATAGTATAAAATAGGGCACCGACATAAAGTATATTACAATTAACCTTTTTCAGTTATCCCACATTATACTGGAATGGAAACCCAAAGACACAGCACAATGCCCTGAATAAAATCTAAACACAAATTATATTAAATTGGAAATTTGCTCAAAGAGCAAGAAACTACAAGATAATAGTACACAAGAAGAAAGACTCAACAATGAGCAATAAAGGATTTAGGAAGCCTAACTACATCGCAGCCTCCCGCCAACATCACGATCACCAAGAGTCTCCACATCTGCTCCCACCAATGATTTAGTGATCATCGCAAAAGGAAAAAGCCAAAGAAGAGAACAGACACAAAGAGAAAGGTAAGCTAGAGTGAAATATTTAACATGTTATTGAGCAAGTAGATTATAAAACAGGTTGTAGACAAGCAAAGCAATAATCACCCAAAACATGTGAAAACAAACAATTAAAGGACTCTCTAACTCAATATCTGGATCATACTATTGATATAGAATTCTAAAGAAAGTATGCACATGTGCTGGTTTCTAAACTCTGCAGAGTCTAGATGCAAAGGGTTATCACCCAACCACACACAGGGTTAATCCTCTAATGTCTTGGGCCCAATATGTCCCAAGACTAGGACCTCATGCCACTCTCACCACATAAATCATTCTGCTCTATGTGAGCATGAACGATTATTAGAGTTCAGGATACCTTCCTTTATCTAGACATCTTCTATATCAAGGTATACACTAACCCATCACCAAGATTTTCCCTTGAAACTTTTTTACCAATAATTTCCACATGTCATCTCAATCATTCAAGTCTCATGTCAATCCATCACCAACCAAACAAGTCATGTTTTCCATTTCATACTCAACATAATAAGATTTCATTTAATCTCATACTTTATAAATGCATACCATGACATATATATATCACAAAATAATATTCATCCCAAATAAGTGAGTGTCAACATTTAAGTACCTGCAATTCCATTAAATCAAGCACAACACACAACCATAATGCTTACACCATAATTCTTATACCAAAATTCCTAAGAAAATTTATTATCACAAAACCAAAATCGTTGCAGTAATGCGTGACACATTTCTCAAGCTACAAACATCTAATCGACGATCCAACCGGTCAAACCACAAAATAGCATGTTATGAACCACATGTCCAAATTTGAGCTCAATCCAACGGTTAATGAGTCGAGAAAGTCAATTTTACTAAAACTGCGCATATAAGAAAAAGACATAGTTGCCCAGCGACAAGGCACTCGCCCAACGACCACTCGACGCTTCCAGAATACGAAAAATAACGTCAAATATCACAGTTTCATGAATATTTGAACCCCCTAACTTGGAAATACACAAAAAATTAACGTTTTCCCCAATCTTGTCTCATATTCCACAAAACATTAATCAAACTCGGCCAAACGAAACAGGAACAAGCAAAACAACTTAAAAAAAAGTGAAACCCTAGCTTCCCTTACCTGAGAAAAAGAGGGCTAAAGGAAACGAGAGCCCTAACAGCAGCTCACACAACACCACGATAGATTAAGAAGCTGTAACGTATATGGGGTACACGAAAAAAAAAAACTATTAGAGCAAGCCCAAGTTGGACGACCAACACTACTAAGCAGAAAATGAAGGGGACAAATACAAAGCTCAAGTGTTTTACTTACTTGGAGAGGACTTTAGACTAGCTCCGAAGAACACTCTAGTTGTGTCCTAGTAGAGCTGCTGCTCAAAAGTTGGAGGAGGGAGGGGGACTATTTTCTGTAAAATTAGACAAAATGAAGAGTGAGGGACTGTGAGGGGGTTTTGGGGTCCAAAGTGGGCTGGTCTTGGGCCATCGAAAAGGCCAGGCCCAACCCCTACTTAAGACAGAGTGTGAAATAAAAAAAGGGGTCTTACATAGTTATACTTGATAATTATTGAAATGGACAAATTTTCAAAAAATTATCAATTTGGGGAAGTCATATAAGATTTATACAATTTTAAAAAACAAGTCTTATGACACCAGTACGCCTTTATTAAGTCATACACAACAAATCTGACTTCAGCCTGATATTAATTTTAACATAGCAGAGTATTTTATTGTTTATTACAAAAATAAAGTCATGTGTAAATCAGATGACTTGGGATAGGAAGTCGTAATTTTCATTGACATTTTTTTATATAAACCGTGGTTGTGGTATACGACTCCTTTGAAATAAAGTATACAACTTCAATGTTTTATATATTTTTATTTTTTAGTTAAAATAATAGATTTAGTTTTTATTGTGACTTATGCCTAATTTTTTTATACTTAATAAGTTATATTAAAATAATATAAAATAAATAATGAAAGATATATCATTAAAAATTATAAAAAAATATTATTTGAAAAAAAGAAAAAATATTATTAGAGAAAATAATAAAATATATTATAAACGATCATTTCTCAACTTATTGTAGAACTTTAAAATTATTATGATCATTTATAATATATTTTAACATTTTCTCTTTAATATTTCTTTCTTTTTCTCTAATAATATTTTCCTTCTTTCTTCAATTTTTAGTAAAATGTCTTCCACTATTTATTTTGTTATTTTAATACAATTTATTAAATATAAAAAAATAGACATCAGTTATAAAAAAATTAAATTTATCATTTTAACTAAAAAATAAAAATAAAAAATATTGAAGTTGTAGACTTCATTCTGAATAAGTCGTACTTGATAATCTCAATTTATATGTTCAAGGACTCGTTGAATTGTAACTTTCTGTCCGAGTCGTCCAATTTACATACAATTTTATTTTTTTAATAAAAATAAAATATTTCGCTCTATTAATATTAATTAATATTAATATAAAACTGAAATCATATGTATTGTGACTTGATAAAATCATATTTGTGACATACAATTTGTTATTTTCAAATTGTATAAGTCTGATACCCTTTTTTCGTATTGATAATTTTTTTTAAAATTATCCATTTTAATAATTATCAAATATAAATTATACGATAAGGGTAAAAAAACGGAAAATTGAACTCAAATGTATATGTTAGTTGATAATGCATATGCATAATCGATTATTAAATACAAACGTAAGCGTATGTGGGAACCAAACTCCAAAGTGTACTAACTTTTCTGGATCATATCTATCTATGATCACCCAACAGCTAAGGTAGGGACCACCACCATTTACTGCATATCCATTTTTCTCCCCAATTTAGCTTCAAGTTGACTTTTACGAGAAATAAAAAAGAGCAAAAACTGAGTCAGATTATAGAGTCTGCAACTTTTATTACTTTACATAATTGTTTTTTTTTCTTTGGTTATTGTAACATACATAACCAGCAACAACCTCGAGTAACATTTCTTCCCCTTGGAGAAGATCAAATCTAGTTATCATTGATAATGGATAAGTATTTTGAGCAGATTTAGTTGAAGATACGAAATAAATATGATATGAGTTTAACTTTTTTATTTTTATATAATTTAAAGTTTAAGATTTAGGTTGTGGTTGTATATTGAGATTGATTTGGAATAGAATGTGAAGATGAATGTGTGTGGATGAATATGTGTATTTTTATGTAGATTTAAAAGATAAAATGAGTGGATTTAGAGATAAATTTTATGAAAGTTAATAAATGATTTAAGTAGTGTGATACATAAAATAACAAAATTGTAATAGATAAAATTTAAAATTTACTAAAATAACTTTTATAGTAAAAATGTAAAATAATTATTGAATTACTTAAAAATATTAAATTTTAAAAATTATTATTTAATAAATTTTAATAAAAAATTAATTATTATTATTTTATAATAAAAAACTATTATTAATAATTAATATTATTGTTATTAATTATTATATATATTATTTTTATAATTTGTTATAATATTTAATTACTATTATTATTTATTATCACTGCTAATTACTCTGGCATCTCATCTAATAAATAAAGTATCACAAAATTATAATAATATAGAGCAACAACAAGAAGTACATAAGAATCAACTATTACATGTATCCAAAATATACTGAACTAGAAGGACAAATCAAAGGCACAGAACAATGTCATAAATGTTATTCATAAAGTAAAATAGTCAAGCAAAAAGGACTGCTCAACTGAGTCAGGAAATTACAAAATAAACAGTTCATCAAAAGATCAATAATTAATACGTTTAAACTAGATAACAACATCACTACCATCTGAACGATCTCCAAATCAACACCATTTGAGCAATCTCCAAGAATCTCACATCTACTCACACCAACATCGGTGATCATTGCAAAAAAGAAAACCAAACAAAAAAAACAGAAACAAAGAGAAAAAGGATAAGCTAGTAAAACATAATTTTTAACATATAAATGAGCAAGCAATTCATTAAACAAATTATAAACAAACTAGGGATGGCAACGGGGCGGGGCGGGGACGGGTTTCGCTATCCCATACCCATCCCCGCATAAAAAATTCATCCCCATCCCATACCCAAACCCAACGGGTATCAAACTTTTGTCCCATCCCCATCCCCACCGGGTAACGGGTATAATCTCGTACCCATACCCGTACCCGTGTTCTAACTATTTCAATATTAATTTTTATAAAAGAAAAAAAATTATGGTAAAGAAAACATAATATTATCAAATATTCAATATTAGGAGGATGATTGTTTCTTCCACATCAAATACTTTGAAATAAATTATAATTGTCTACATTTTTAGATTAGAATACCGAATAAAATTTCATGAGAACCAAAACATTTATTAAATTTGCAAACTGCAACATTGATGAAACTTAGTTGATAAAATTAAAAAATATTTCAAAAAAATATAAAAGGAAAACAAATATTCAAATTAAAATATATTTTAAATGTTTGTTTACTTCAATTTTTTAAATTCTAATGAATCTCTTTTTTATACACTAATAAAAGTTATAATACATCACTTGATCAAAATGACACAAAGAACAAATAATAAACATAATAATAAAATTTTGACATAGATTTTGTATCTTTTGAACTTCAATATATGTTGGATAGTGACAAATAAATATTCATAGCAATTACATTAAATTTTTATATTGTAGTAAATAGAAGTTATTTATACAATTAAAGTGAAAAAATTACAGTATATTAATAATGAGTTATAAAATAACAAATAATTAGATAGAATATATCGAAATATTATTCTACATGATGAAAATAAACAATAAATATTAAAAAACTAACAAATGTGTGTTTTAAAAATAATTTGAGAGACTATTGAAAGAAATTGCACAAAGGAAATCAAATGTATAATTAATGTATGATAAGATGAAAAATACCTTAGAGAACTAATTAATAAATTATGTTTGAAGTGGTTAAAGTTAAATAGAAATATCATTAGTGACCAAAAAATTTGTCATTAAATTACAAATAAATTAGTAATTAAATTAGTCACTAAATCAAGTACCGATTCGATCATTGAATCGGTCACTAATTTAATCACTGATAAGATGAAAAATATCTTAGAGAACTAAGAAAATTTTTCAAATATCAACATATATACTCAATGGTTGAAAAATAACGAAAATTATTTTAATGAAACAAAAGAGTTCTTCAAATTAAACAAAAATTAATAATAATGATAATAATAAGTAAATAATTTTTGTTATATTACCTTAAATCGAGAGTATAAACATTCTCATGTGAAAAAAATGTATATAATAAATAAAAATATTAAAAAAAATAAAAATATTCAAATGTGAGACATGAATTTTTTTTAATTAACATACATCATTTTAACATAATTACATAAATGTTATGATAAGATAAAAAATATAATGGAGATGCGAATGAATTTCATGACAAACCAAATAATTAAAAGAAATAAAAAATAGAATATATATATATAGGGTTATTTAATTAATTGTGAATATTTTAATAATTTAAACGAGAATTGAGATATGACGGGGACGGGTATTATGGCGGGGATATGTACATCCCCATACCCATCCCCATACCCAACTGAAAAAGTCGGGGATTCCCCATACCCATACCCATACCCATACCCAGTCAATGCGGGGATTCCCCGTCAAAACGGGGACGGGTTCGGACATAACCCACGGGGACGGGTTTATTTGCCATCTCTACACACGCACAACTTCTTCTTCTGTTCCTCCTTTTTTTTTCTTTCATTCTCAATATCTCTCCTCTCTTCCCATTTCATCCTATTTATACTATTATTTGTAATGATTACTTTAGTTCAAATTTAACCCCATTTCCTTTGGTTTTGCTACTTCCGTTTCAATTGAATTACTGGTTCGCATTTTTTTCTTCACAGTAACATGATAGAATGTCATTTATTGTTACTTTATCCTTTCATTTTTTTAATAGCTTCTATGTGTTATCTGCTTGTTACCCTTTTATTCTTTTTTTATTTTTTTTCTTACTTTAATAGAACTACCTTATACGGTAATAATTTAATATTAATTCCAATGTATAAAATCTTATAGTTTAATTTGAAAATATATATTTCATATATAAGTGATTTAAAAAAAATCTAATTAATCTTATTAAGATATATTTTAAAATTTTCCTCAATAATTCTTAAATTATATGAAAAAGATAATTATAATTTCATAAAATATTCTTACTAAAAAAATATATATCTATTTTATTTTATTTATTTATATTTTTTTGGATGTTATAATTCTCCCCTACTTACAGAAATTTCGTCCTCGAAATTTATTTTTTATTGACTAAAATAAATGAGCATAAATTCCTCTTATTTTTTCTTCTAATTCCCATGTATATCTCCATTAGCTCCATTCCACATTACCTTCACTAAAGGGATTTGTCTGTCTCTCAATTCTTTGACCTTCTTTTCTTGTCCATAATCTGTACAGACATTGCGTCAAATGTAAGGTTATTCTTTAATTGTACTGTATCAGGTCTCATCACATGAGTTGGGTCAAAATATATTTTCTTAATTGAGACACATGAAAAACATTATGAAGGTTGGAAAGGAACGGTGGTAAACAAATTTGATAAGCAACATGACCTATTTTTTTAAGAATTTGGTAAGGACCAATGAACCGAGGAGTGAGTTTCTTTGATTTCAAGAAATGAGCAGATTTTATTAACCAATCCACGATAACCTATTTGGAATCAATTTTTGAATGGTTCGTGGGAGGCCAACTACAAAATCCATTGCTATACTATCCCATTTCCATTCAGGTATATCTAAGGATTATAACATTCTTGTTGGCTTTTGGTGTTCTATTTTAGCTTTTTGACAAACTAGACATTTTGCTACATATTGTGTCACTTCCTTTTTCATTTTGGGCCACCAAAACATTTTTTTGAGATCTTGATACATTTTTGTTGTGCCCGGATGTATGCTTAATTTGCTTTTATGTGCTTCTTCTAGAATCATTTCCTTAATTTCCTCATTATTGGGTACACACATCCTGTCCTTAAATCTTAATGTTCCAGTTTTATCTATCAATTTCTTTTTCTTATTAATGAACTCATCACTTTCTTATGCCTCATGGATTTGCTTTTGTAAATTGTTAGTGATCTTAATGGAGTTTAATTGCATTTTATCATGACTTAGGGTGACCGACAAATCATGTCTCTAAATTTTTCTAACAAATTCATTTCATGAATCATTAGTGAAGAGACATGTAAAGATTTTCTGCTTAAAGCATCTTCCACTACATTTGCCTTTCCTGGATGGTAATGTAATTCAAAATCATAGTCTTTTAGAAATTTCATCCATCTCCTTTGTCTCATATTTAATTCCTTTTGGTCAAACAAGTATTTGAGACTCTTATGATCACTAAAAACTTCAAACTTACCACCTTAAACATAATGTCTCCATATCTTAAGTGCAAAAACAATGGCAGTTAGTTCTAGATCATGAGTTGGGTAATTTTTCTCATGTGTTATTAGTTGCCTAGAACTATATGCCACTACCTTTCTATCTTGTATAAGAACACAACCTAATCCCATTTTGGAAGTATCACAAAATATAACAAAGTGTCTAGTAGGATCAAGTAATGCTAAAACAGGAGAAGTGGTTAATCTTTTCTTGAGTTCTTGAAAACTATTTTCACATTTTTCTATCCACACAAAAGCTTGGCCCTTGTTGGTGAGTTGGGTTAAAGGCAAAGCTATTTTAGAAAATCCCTCAATGAATCTTATATAATATCCTGCAAAACCGAGGAAACTGCGAATCTCAGTCACTATTTTTTGTGGCTCCCATTGTAAAACTACTTCTACTTTGGTCGGATCCAATAACACTCCCTTATTGGAAATTACATGTTCTAAGAATTTTACTTTCTCTAACCAGAATTCACACTTAGAAAATTTAGCATACAATTTCTTTTCTTTCAAGATTTGTAAGACACTCCGAAGGTGTTCCTCATGTTCCTCAAGAGTCTTAGAATAAATAAGAATGGCATCTATAAAAACAACCACAAAGTGATCTAAAAATGGATGGAAGATGTTATTCATGTAATCCATGAATATTGCAGGAGCATTGGTCACACCAAAAGGCATCACTTGATATTCATAATGGCCATACCTAGTTCTGAAAAGAAGTTTTTTGTATGTCTTCTGCTTTTACTCTAATTTGATGATATCCCGACCTTAAATCTATCTTAGAAAATACAGAGTCTCCTCTCAATTGGTCCATCAAGTCATCTATTCTAGGAAGAGGGTATTTATTCTTTATAGTGAATTTATTTAATTGACTGTCATCTACGCATAACCTAAAACTTCCATCTTTCTTTTTAACTAACAAAACCCGAGCTCCCCAAGGTGACACACTCCGATGAATTAATTGTTTTTCAAATAACTCTTCTAATTGTTTCTTCAATTCTGCTGATTCAGAGGGTGACATCCTATATGGTGCCATAGAGATTGGTCCAACTCCAAGCATCAGATCTATGGAAAATTCAATTTCTCTGTTAGGTGGTAAACTAGGGATATCATTGGAAAAGACTTCAGGAAAATTTCGAACAACTGCTATATTTTTCAACTCAACTTCCTCTTTTATTTCCATAGAAGATAATAACAAGTACCTTTGGATTTCATTCCTTAAAGGCTCACTTTTTGAATTGGTAGGTGATTTTAGAATATTCTTAGAGTTTGGAAATATCACTGATTTCTTAGCACAATTCAAAGGACTTGATTGGAAGATAACCAGTCCATACCTAAGATTACATCTAATTGAGATAAAAGGTAGACATATTAAATTTACAAGGAATTTTCTGTTCTCAATGAACAATGGACAGTCTACACAAACTCTATTGGTAATTACCGAGTCATTTGTGGGAGTTGAAATGACCAAACTAGTTTTTAGAAAAGAGGTCGACATATTAAGATGTTGAACACAATAATTGGAAATGAACGAGTGAGTTGTACCTGAGTCATACAGTACATTTAAAGTTTTTCCTTTAATAAAACACATACCTTGAATTAAATCATGGTTTTCAACAGCTTCAGCTCCAGTCATGGTGTACACTCTTCCTGTTGTGGTAGGTCTTGTCTTGGTTACAACTGGATTGAAATGTGGCTTCTGTTGTCCCACACTTGAAACTGACTAGTCCCTTAAGATGACAATCTTTAGCAGGATAAACTTGTCCGCATTTAAAGCATCTGATATGATCATATACAGGTCTACTAGAATTTCTTGATGAAGATTGGTTGGATTGGGTCCTCCATTGTTGGCGATTGTAAGGTTTTCCCTCAATACGTTTATTTTTATTTGTCTGGGGTCCAAAATACTTTGGTTTGATATTTTGGTTGTTCTCAAAATCTTCCAAAAATCTACACTTGTGAATAAGTGTAGGAAAATCAGCAATTTCTAGTATTCCTACTGCTTTTCTCAATTCATCCCTAAGTCCATTTTCAAATTTTATACATTTCATCCTTTCCTCTAGGTGATAAAAGAAAGTAGAGTATTTTCCTAATTCTTCAAACTTGGAAGCATATTCCCCTACTGTCATACTTCCTTGCTTCAACTGCATAAACTTTATTTCTTTTGCTCTCCTCACATCATTAGGGAAATATTTTTCTAAAAACTTTGTTCTGAATACATCCCAGGTAATAATTATTCTTCCTCCTTCAAGTAATCTCCTAGTACCATCCCACCAATATTCGGCTTCTCCTATTAACATAAATACAACATAATTTACCTTTTGATTGTCAGCACAGTTCATAACTCGAAATATTTTCTCCATTTCCTTAATCCATAATTCAGGTTTTTCTGGATCATATCCTCCAAAAAATTGTGGGGGGGTTGTTTCTCCTAAATTCAGCTAATCCTTGTGATTCAGGTTTCCTTCAGGTCTTTGATTCCTCATTAGAGCAGCAGCCGTGTCTTGGATAACTTGCATTGCTTCAGTTAATTCATTGTTCCTCCTAATGTTTGCCATCTGGAATCGTATGAGTTAGTAAAAAATATAATGAGCACATTTAATAGATCTCGCATGAAACGTTGCTCTGATACAATCTAATGTGACGATAATTTTTTTTTCTAATTATTTAATTATTATTATTATTTCCCGCAATATACTTATAAAATTTAAAGGTAAAATTGTACTTAAAATATTCACAAACACACACACACACACATATATATATATATATATATATATATATATATGTTATTTACAATACTGTATGCATCTTATATTTACACCGTTTAGTACATCTTATATTTCCTACACTAGAAGAGGAAGAAGTGTTATTTATTTAATATTTCCCCCTCACATACTGGTTTTCAAACAGGTGGAGGGAAAAAATTATGGATAGGGTTCACTTGGACTGTTGGGGGTAAATATAAGGTAACTCCGATTTGTCCTTCGATGACAATCGGCGCGTTTGGAGCAGAGAGAAAAGTAATAGTAGAGTTTCCAATTCTCTGAAATGTTACAGAATTATTCACTACATTGGTTTGCCATGCATTTCCCGGGAAAACAGCCACAATGTCGGCAAAGAAGGGATCAGGCATGTTGGGAGCAATCATCTATGATAAGGTTATAAAATTTTGTTTTTCACAAACAATCATAAAATAGGAAAGTGAGACAAATATCACATAAAAAAATACAACATATCATGATAAAATAAAATGAAATGAAAGTTCTTCCAATTCCATAAAACTCGATTTTTATTATACTTTTATACAAATATTGATTAATTTTATAGTAACTAGTCACGATAAATGAGCTCATGGCCAACAAAGTAACTCAAGAACATATCATCTTGAGCAATACTAACTCGTTTAAATCTCAAGGTCATACCTCTAACTACAATAATCAAATCTTTATTTATCATAAATTTTATTTCAATATTATATAATTATATAAATAAATATTTAGATAGGATCAATGAATAATAAAAATAAATATAAATAAATAAAAAGGGTCAGTACGTAACTGAAGATAAATATAAATAAATAAATGAGAGTAAATAAAAATTGAATAAATAAACCCAGTGCACAACTAGAGATGAATATAAATAAATAAATAAATAGGAACGAGAACTAAATATAAATTAGAATGAGGTTAAGGGCACCTCACTTAAGGTAAATATAAAGATAAAAGTAATTATATACAGATAAAAAAATAATGAAAGTAAAAAGATAAAATGATAGATGTCTCCTCCCCTTACCTTATTTATCGTGGAAATTATACTAAGATTGTACTAAGACTTCGATGATATATAAATTTATTTATTTTTTCCTCTTTCTTCCTTCTCACACGCACAACTTCTTCTTCTGTTTCTCCTATTTTTTCTTTCGTTCTCAATATCTCTCATCTCTTCCCATTTCATCTTATTTATACTATTATTTGTAATGATTACTTTAGTTCAAATTTAACCCCATTTCCTTTGGTTTCGCTACTTCCATTTCAATTGAATTATTGGTTCACAAATTTTTTTTTCTTCACAGTAACATGATAGAATGTCATTTATTGTTACTTTATTCTTTCATATTTTATTTTTTTAATAGCTTCTATGCGTTATCTACTTGTTACCCTTTTATTTTATTTTTATTATTATTTTTTCTTGCTTTAATAGGATTACCTTATACGGTAATAATTTAATATTAATTCCAATGTATAAAATTTTATAGTTTAATTTGAAAATATATATTTCATATATAAGTGATTTAAAAAATTTAATTAATCTTATTAGGATATATTTTAAATTTTTCCTCAATAATTCTTAAATTATATGAAAAAGATAATTATAATTTCATAAAATATTCTTATTAAAAAACTATATATCTCTTTTATTTTATTTATTTATATTATTTTTTTTGGATGTTACAGACCACCATCCATGAACCTACTCGCTCATGACACAACATCTCATGATCAGGGATGTCAACGGGGCGGGTAGGCAGTGGCGGAACTTGGACTAAAATTGTAGGGGGGCCAAATTAGATTTGTTATATATAATTTTTTTTAGAAGAAAAACTATTCATTTTTTTCTCTTCATTTCCTCTTCTTATAACAAACACATATA
>Ga0214543_1006792_pt1 | contig 20127 bp, 10 predicted proteins | sample CNSS2metaG_FD_160094 | JGI IMG/M metagenome (GOLD analysis project Ga0214543, IMG submission 160094) | Root nodule microbial communities from cowpea collected in UCLA plant growth center, Los Angeles, California, USA - CNSS2 | ecosystem: Host-associated > Plants > Roots > Nodule | place: USA...
CATTACAGCAACCTCTCCACATTGACAAATGGGAGACACACCCAACCCCTTCCACCCACCACCAAGACAAGACACACCACGAATTTCATTGTGTGAACATGAGCAAGACTTACAAGAGTTGGCTTCAGACATCTCTGATAACAACAAAATCAGGGGCGAAATTAATTACAACAATCTTCTGCAGCACCGTAGCGGAGGAGATAAGCTGAATCCGTGGCCTGGGCGAAATTAGGGTTCCATGATTCCCATTTCTAATCAAAGTTAAACATCTTCAACATATGCCACGTCAATTACCCCTGCCCTTTAAAAACGTTGACACGTATCAGTACAATTGTGCCACCTCAGTACTGTTTGAACGGCGTTTGTTTAAATTAAACGGTGAGGACTAAATTGAGTCACTTTTGAAAACTTGAGGACTAAATTGAGACTCTGAATAATAAAAGGACCATTTTAAAATTTGGTAACAAATAAGAGGACTAAAACAATAATTAAGCCATAATTTAAAGATGGAATAGTTTTCAAATATATATTAAAAAATTGTTAGTCTGACTTGACACCATTTTTTTAAATAAAATTTTGGATTCCGGTATTTTGTAAATAAAAAAATTTGACTAGATATTCCGTAAAGGTAGTTAGTGAAGCTTTTTTTTTTAACTAGCATTAATTATTTAAAAATATTTAACTGACTAATCAACGAGGTCAAGTTAGACTTTTCAAAAATGGGACAAATTTGTACGATAATTAAATAAATGAAGGCTTCTGTTTCTCGTTTTCAAATGCAATTTTCATAACAAAAGCATTAGCCAAAAATTGAAGCTATAGGTTTTAACAAGAAATCAATCCTAGAGTTTTTACCACTATCATCAATCATTGTTGATGTTAATGTCAAAACCACCATCATGACCATAACGATTCCACCACTATCTTTATAGCAGTGTCATCTTTGGGCTCAAAGATCAATTTTTTCAACTACAAAGGATAACTATTTTTTTTTATTAAAAAAAAAAAACAAACTTACAATAAGTTGTGGGTTAATTACGTGAATTCACGAGTTGGTTTATCTAGTTTAATAAAACAAAATTAAGAAAAAACACACACAAATATAAGAAGAATGTATGTAAATAGAGAGAATGCAACGTGCTAATTCATTACAACAAACTCAGAATAAGAAAATAAAGATATGAAGAAAATTTTGAAAACCAAAAAAAAAAAGTCTACGAAGATAAGACGAGTTAACTCACTTCAGGTCTTGAAACTTTTAAATTTGCTTAGTTCATAAACCTGGTTGGAGTAAATTGACTCGTATCATAGACAACAAGTCTCTTTAACACCTATGAACACACGAGATGCATAAAAAGAAAACATTTCGAGCTTTAGTGTGATTCTGCAGCCTGCAAATGAGACCAGTATTCCTTCACAAGCTGTCCAAACAGTGATTCTTCTCTCTTCATCAAGTTCATTGGCTCGTCATATTCCACCAATTCTCCTGAAAAAACAGTCACACAATTTTCTTTTCTTAGTAAGCAAGATCAAATGTTTTATTATCTTCTTAAAATGTTGAATCAAACACCTCATATTTTACTACCCTTTGCTCAAATATAAGCATCTATTAATGGTATGTTATAATACTCATTCAGTATTGCAACCTCGTTAACTTAGGATGTTTTGAGGTCTATGGATTAATATGAAAACTTGTGTCTTGTGGTAAATAAGATGCAATACCTTCATGGATGGCCACAACCTTAGTGCAGTCCATCACAGTTGGTATTCTGTGGGCTACAGTGATTACAGTACAATCTGCAAACTCTCCCTTAATTGTTTTCTGCAGAATCAAATCAGTTGCATTATCAATTGATGCAGTTGCTTCATCAAGCACTAGTATCCGACTTTTCCTCAAAAGGGCACGCCCCAAGCAGAATAACTGTCGTTGCCCCATGCTCCAATTTGCCCCAGCCTCAACAACTGCACAAAAGTTTCATCACTAGCAATTAGTTAATCAAGCAACACTTGATTTCTGTAAGGTTGTTTCAACAAAGCTTAAAAGTGCACCTGAAGAATCCAACCCCTCTTCTTTCTCTTCAACAACTTCTCTCAACTGACATTTCCCAAGAACCTTCACATGCAAACAACAACTAGTCCACTTCAGCAAATCAGAGAAAAGATAAACTACCAGAATCAACTTTTTCGTGCAGGAAAAGAATAAGAACAAAACATGGATCTAGTTCTTCTATAAACTAATATCAATTCATGAACATAATTTTGATGTAAGTTATCTCATTCAACTTCTCAAACAACTAGAGTGCATATTATAAAAGTTGATTTTAACTTCTGAAATTCAATTTATCTTTCTAATTTCCTCTGCTATAAAAAGGCTCATGAAAAAGTTTTCCCAAACAGACTTGATGTACTTGTTGAATACTATGATACTATTAGTTGTTACCTCCCATATCTCTTGATCAGAGTGGTGAGCTAAGGGGTCCAAATTGTATCTGACAGTTCCATTGAAAAGAGTAGGATCCTGAGGTATGATACCAAAGCGTGACCTCAAATCATGAAGTCCAATAGAACAAATGTCTATGCCATCAACTACTATTTTTCCACCAGCAGGTTCTACCAGACGGAATAGGGCCCCTATAAGAGTGGACTTTCCACTTCCTGTTCTGCCAACAACACCAATCTTGTGCCCTCCTTCAAATGTGCAAGTGATCCCACGCAGTACTAGTGGTGAATCAGGCTGGTACCTTATCTGTTTGGTATTTCATCAAACAAATCATGTGTGTCAGTGATAAAGTCCCACCTAATTTTCAAAATAAGAAACTTGCAGCTAGTTCACTCTATTACCTTCAAATCATGAATTTCTACTTTTCCCTCAGCTGGCCAATTAGTAGGTGGACGATTTCCCTCTATCACTTCTGGGGCCTCACTTGGTATATGCATGTATTGATTTAGCCTCTCTACTGATATGATTTGATTCGCTAGAGTGCATTGGTTTTGAATTGAAAACACTAGGGAAGAGTTTAATGAAAGACCATATGACAGAGCCATGCCAATAAACCCTGTAATAAAGAAAATACATGCATAAGATAGAATGTTAAAGTTTTACAAGACAATAAACATTATGTGTAAGCTATTGCAGAACACATACAGTGACATTAATTTCAAAGATAGAAAAAACTGAAGGCTCACCAGAGTTGAAAGTCCCAGGTGGAAGTACCACCATGCAGAGTGCTGCAGATGCAAAAACCACTGCACTGATTGTTTCTAACCTTAGCATCAACCATTCATTTGCTGCATAGGTATGAAAGTAAGGACTGGCATTGACATCAATTAGATCAAGATTCTTAGCAAAAAAACGATCTTCCTCTTCAAAAGCCCTTATTGTCACAACTCCAGCGATAGATTCAGCAAGATGATTAGCCACATAAGATTTTGTCGTGCCATTCATCCGCATCAATTCTTTTGCAGTGGCATAGTAATATCTCTACATAAATCAGGTTCTTATTGTTAGACTGTGTTTCCAGCAAACAATATTTTGTATTAAACACAGTTATGCATATAAAAGCTTAATGAACTCATTTGATTTTATATTGTGCAGTTTTTTAAGCTGAGTTTAGATTCCTACCATTTTTTTAAAGTTTTTTAGTTAAGAAAATTAAAATATTTTAAATAAAAACAATTAAATTATTTTTAGTTATATAATTCAATTAAGTAATATATTTCTTATTTTCTTTAATAAGAAAATAACGTAAAATTTAATTTTATAACTTATTTTTAATTTTAGGGATTATAAATAATAATTTTTACTATTTTAATAAATCACACATAACTTTTGTTTTGTATGTCTTATTATATATTATCTGTTTACCTTCTTCAATTAGGCATAAAATGGTAAACACATAATTTATAATACAATATAGAATAAAAAGATATGTGTTTATCTTTTTAAAATACTTTTAATGATTATCAAATAAAAGTAAGTTAAGATGATATTACACAGTTAAATATAGAACCAAATCCCTAAGAAAAATAAATCAAAGAATCTGTGTAATTAATACCTGCAAGCTAAATGCTATGTAAAGCATTGGTACAGAGATAAACAGAACTTGCCAAGTAATGGCAGCTATAACTGCAAGATTTGAATAACAAGTTGTAGTAGCTCCCACAGCAAAAATAAGGCCAAATGGGACATCAAGGTCAACAGTGCTTAGATCTGAGGAGACCTGAACAAGGAGATAAAATTTAAAATATTAACATTTTCATTGCATTTCACAGGAAGAAGAAAGAACTATTTGATATGCTTACCCTACTAAGAATCCTTCCCAATGGTGTGGAGTCATAAAATGACATGGGTGCACGAAAAAGGGAGTCCAGTAGCTGTAAAAGTAAAGATTTTGATGTTCGAATACTCATAGCAACCACAACAAGACTTCTGATGAACAAGAAACATGCAGAAATAAACCCAATCAGCAAGTACACTGCAATCAATTTCAATGTGCTGACATAAGGGTCGTCAACACTGGAAGCCATCCATAAGTTCTGAAATATCTGGCCAATTGTGAAAATAAGGTGAGAAATAGAAGCCACAGAGAAGTATATGTATCCTTTGTTCTGAGTCAGATACTGCAAGTGAGGTTTGAATCCTCTGTTTCCTTTCTCCCTTTCTTCTTTCTTTATTAATTGAGTGCCTTGTGATGTTTCACACTGGTTCTCCATTTGTATTTTACTGATCTCTGTAACAGTGTTTGAATTTCTACTAGAAGAAGTAACATCCACTAGTTTGTCAGAACCAGCTGTCTCCTTGTGAGCATTAACAAGGTCCTGAAATTCTTGGCTTGAACTCAACAGATGATGATAAGGAGCAGCTTGTATGATTTCCCCATTTGACATCAACTGTAAGTAAAAATCTTGTCATCATTCATAACTTTGAACAAACAAAAAGCAAAACTTTTGAATTGAAACAACAAATCTAAAGTGATTAATTAGAGGGGAAAAAAAATGAGAATTCACATGATTAATGTCTTTTAAGATTGAGAAAATTACCAAAACAGAATCAAAGGCTGGAAGAAAATCAACTTGATGAGTCACAAGTAAGACCGTCTTCCCTGCAAGTCCTTCCATGATGTAATCCTGTGAAGTTTCAAAGGTTTGTCTATCAATAAAAAGCAAACATAAATATAGTATCTGAAGAAATGGTGTTTTTTCTTTTTCATTACATTGAGCAAATTTGTAGCAGTGTGTGCATCAACAGCACTGCATGGATCATCCAAGAGATAAATATCTGCATTCTGATAAAGAGCGCGAGCAAGTTGAATTCGCTGCTTCTGACCTCCACTCAGGTTAACTCCTCTCTCCCCTATTTCAGTGAGATCACCGTGTGGAAACAGCTCAAGGTCCTTTATCAGTGAAGACCTATGAAGTGTTTCTTGATATTTTTCAGCATCCATGGCTGCTCCAAACAATATATTCTCACGTATTGTACCTGTCTGTATCCATGCTGTTTGAGAAACATAGGCAAATTTCCCATGAACTTCAATCTGTAATTCGAAAAAGAAAATCAGTTATCTAACATTACAATCATAAAATCTACACCGAATTGGAGATAGGAATAAAATACCCTTAAATTGAAGTTATCTGCTAGAAACTACTTAAGCTACCACAAGCTATTGCAGTGTTTTCTATAAGCATACAAGAGGTTAAAACTTACAGTTCCACGAGTAATAGGAACTTCTCTGAGAATTGCTGCTAAAAGGGTTGATTTTCCTGAGCCAACTTCTCCACAGATTGCTACTTTTTTCCCCGGTCTAACCTCCAAATTTATGTTTCTCAGTGTTGGTTTTGACATGTTATCTTCCCATGAAAAGTTAGCCGAATTGATCAAAATTGAGCCCCTCGTATCCTCACTGAAACTTCTCCTAGCATTTTCACTTTGCAGTTCAGGCGCCTCAAGAAATTTTACAATCCTTGCAAATGCAACTTTTGCTTGAATCACCACTCCAATTACATCAGGAATTGTTCTAATAGGATCTTGAACAAGGCGTAAAGTTGCTACAAAAGTGAAAACATTATTTGCATGCAAAGGAACATCAAGCAAGTAACATGCCCCGAAGGAAGCAGCAGAGACCAAAACAGGTGAAGCCCAAAAGAGAAAGTTGCTATATGACCTTCTCAATTGCACCACAGACAACCTTTCGAGTTCCACATCCCTCAACTTTTCAATTGCATTTCTGAAATTGGTTTCCCACGCATATAGCTTCAAAACCTTCATGCTGACAAGAGCCTCGGAAGTGGCCTTCAATCTCTCATCTTGTGCCACCATAAGTTTTCTCTGAAACTTATGCTGCAACTTAGCAAGTGGAGTATTGCAGAGCACAGTTAGAACTATCACCGCCAATGAGGCAAATGTTGCCAGTCCAACAGCACGGAAAAGCACCACCAGTGCAATACATAGCTGAACGCTTGTTGTCCACGTCTGGTGAAACCAATAGGGAAACTCTCCAATTCTATTAGCATCCACATTCACATAGTTCATTATCTCACCACCAGAGTGCGTCAATCTTGCAGCATTGGACAACCTTAGTTGCTTTTTATAAATTGCTGCAATGAGCAATGATCTAACTTTAATACCAATGAGTCTGGTGCGGAAGTACCACTGTCTTTGTGATAAGGATTCTATGATCTTTGTGAAGACCAGTGATATGGCCAATACATAGCCTTCATATTTGAAACTCCAATGACCCTCAGCAACCAATATAAAGGAATTCAGAAGCAAAGGGCCACAAGAGAGAGTGATTACCTTTAACAAAGCAAATAATCCTGATATCAAAATCTCCTTCCAGTAGCACATGACTATTGTCGTCAAAACTGATGTCTGCGATGATGGTTCTTTCTGTTTCTGTCTGTTCAATTGGTCTAGAAACAGAAAATAACAACTTTCTGCTTGATCTGCTTCTCTCAACTTTGGAATATCCTCTTCCTGAAGTGTTTTCTCCTTACCCCTTTTCATCAATGGATTCATCCACCAAAATGACATCCTGCTGAAGAATCCAGCTTTTGAAAATAGTGTGACATAACCATCAGAGTCATCTTTATTGGTCTCTTCTGTTAAAGGGGTATACAGACTTCCACTGTTTTCTCTCTCAGTGTCTCTGCACTTAGATTCCTTGTAAATGCACAATAGCAACAGAATTATCCCTGGAAAAGATAAAACATCTAGAACTATTTTCAGGGATAGTTTTCTGTTGTCAATTGAATAAATCAAGGATAAAACACAGAGAATACCAGAAACCAAGAAGATTACAACAGAAAACATAAATAACCATGCTCTTGGAAGATTTTTCAGCTGAAGACTTATTGTAAAACCCAGCAGCAACCAAGTGAATCCCTGAATGAATTCTAGGATCCACCGATCAAGAGGAAAAGTTGTTTGTGCTTTCCTCAGATTCTCCTCTAAAAGCCAAATGCCTGAGCACAAATGTATCAGCCCCAGAGATCCATTGGCTATGGCAGACACTAGCTGCAATTTGGAATAACTTTGCACTCTGATTACACCCTGAGATGGTTTCTCTGACGACTTCTTGAGGATCGCAAATGAGATCATGATCAGTAGCAACACATCAATGCAAATGAATAGCAAATGGTTGATACACGAGGATGGATCTTTCAGAAACTCAAAATCATAAATGCAAGGATTCCCTCCTGGCACTGAACAACCAGCTTCCCCACAAAACATGCTGCAAAACTTCTCCATTGTTCAAAGCCTTACTCTCCTTGTTCTGTAACATCAACAGCCATAAAAACAGAAAAAAGGGATCATGAACAAGGTTTTGACAAAAGAAACACACTCGAAAACCCCACGAAAATGTAAGTCTGTAAAGGGTTTAATCACAGCATGTTTTGGATCTGCTTAGCTGAATATACCAGTTTCTTTTCAAAGTTCTCCTGCTAAATAATATATTTATTATAAACAACTTTGAATACAAAACAACATAAGCTGAAGTGTGAGCACATTTGCCTATGCAGTTAGAGTAGAGATGAACTACAATGAGGAGAGTTATATATATATGATGTTGGCATGCAAACCTCACACCGAGAGAGCAACGCGTGTATGCAAGAACACTAGTGAGCAGCATGTTGTGAGATGGTCCTTTAAATGCATGCAAGGTTACAAAAGAAAAGGGTTCATAATTGTGACCGAATAATTGTGATCCAGTCCAAGTTACCGACTCACACAAAAGCATTCCCTTCAGAGAGAAAAAGGCGGAAAGGGAAGAATCATGTGTAAGATTGAAGAGCGAAGTGTGTGCCTGAATAAAGAAAAGAACCAAAAGGAGCTTTAACCAAACGTGGTCCTTGACTCTCTGTATATATTATAGCTGAATCACGCAGAAAAGCATAACATGCATACATGCATGTTCATGAAAGAGAATCGTATTATTATATATGGATGATATATAGAGACGCAAATGGTGCATACATTTGCATTAATTGGAGTGAAGCCGAATTATAAAGAAGCACTTAAGAATAGAAGGATAATGCATTAATAGTGCATAAGCGGGTGTGGAAAAACAAAAACAGATAGAGAAAGCACGAAATGACGGGTTTGCGGGTGGTACAAAGAATCTTTGCATTTATAGAACAAACATGGTAATAGTAGTAGTAATATTTTCCCTCTCTTTTTCACCGTTTTATTTGTCTGCATGTTAATGTGTTGTTCCCAGAAAAAGCGCAATGTAAATTGTGGCTTCTTACTAGGATGTCATAACATAACAAGAAGAAAGATGGAAAGCACTGTGTAACCAAGAGGAATACATGTTTTCACTCGCATTTGAGACTATCATCACCTTTTTTACTTTCCTTTTTTATAAATATAAAAGTTTAATTTTTTATGATCTTTTTTTACTCTTGTGTAAGTATGAAATGGGGTAAAAAAAAATTTCGAAGAAGAAAGTATATAACAGTTATATAATGTGAAAAATCTAATTAGTCACTATCAAGTTGGAATTATAATAATTATTATTACTTATATGTGGGTGTGGCATTTTCTTTCATTTTACGTGTAAGTTGGTAGCTAAAAGAAGGAAAATGCTTTTCCATCTCCACAAAAAGGACCAGACCACCGAATATTCATCATTCAATCGGCTAAGTTACAAAAGAGATTATTTCAAAATAAACTAATTTGTAAAAGTATTTTATTTTCTTCAAACTTTTGAAAAATGTGAAAAACAATGTTTGAAATTGTATTTGACTGAGACAACTTAATCTTATAAAATTAAAATTTTCGCGTATCATAGTCAATAAAAAGCAATGAAAATTTAATCTTTTTATTTTTTTTAATTTTTCTAAGACTTTGTATCAACTTTATACCGATGAATAATTTAAAAAAAAAACTTTTTAACAACTAACGTTCTTCTATAATTTGAGATGTAAGTGATTTCTTTTTTTTTTAATATTTAAAAAAAATCACTTAAAACATATTGTCAAAATATCATTATTTAAAAAAAAAACTTTTGAAGAAATAAAAGGAATTGGAGAATCTATCAGACACACTTTTGTCTCCAAAATACCAAACTTACCGAGAGGACTACTACAATCTCACTTTTAGCCAAAATATATTTGCAAAAGACTGTAGAAGTTTTATTTTCACTTAAAATATTATCTGTACTGTTAAAAACATATCCTTTAGAATATTCTGCAACTGTGTAGATTTCTGTGTAAATGGGCAAAAAACTATTATGATAAGTTTGAGTTCTACTTGTGTGAGAAAAACTTAATATCAATTTTTTTTAGAACCATATAAAAATTTTCAGTATTAAAATTAATGATTAAATTTATATTGTTGGTTTATAACATTTTAGACTTAAATGCAACGAATATGTATATTATGTTGAATGTTATGTTTTTTGGTATTTCAATAATTGAATGTGTTTGGTTGCTTTCTGTGTGTAAAATGGATCCTTCAATAATTGAATTTGATCGGTTGTCAGAATATATATATATATATATATATATATATATATATATATATATATTTGGAATTTAAAAATAAATTAAATTGCATATTAAATAAAAAGAGAAAATCACACATCGAAAACAAAATCTATAAGTTTATTACTTTAAAATTTTGGTCTAAAGATAGTATTAATACTTTTTATATCAATTTAGTTAATATCTTACTAATCTTCCCACAAAAAATCATCACTTTCTTAATATGTATTGTTTGAAAATTATTCGACCAATTAGATAAAGGTCATAAGTCTCCAAATTAAGAGTGCAACTCCAAAGATGATTTTTTTTTTATCTTTAGGGTTCAGGATTTTAAACTCCCACGTGTTCAACACATGTATTTTTTTTTTCTCAGAAAACTCACACTATTATAGTTAGTTAAATCTATGAAGTGACTTTTAAGTTAATTATTATAATAGCAGTACGATCTACCTTGTAATAATTTTCTTGTAAAATATTGATAGTGCATGATTTGTGATGAGTAATAGCAATACTTTGTAATTTTCTCATACGGCATATTTCCTTTTAAACACGCGTGTAGGAAGTATTGGTAAGTGATGGTGTTTAAGATAATGTTCATATTTCCTACTTACATTGATGTTGTTGTTTAAACTTAATAGAAGACAAAACAAGTTAACACAACATGTTTTTTTAATAAATGTGTCAAAAATCCTACATAAATAAAATTTATTTATATATATATATATATATATATATATATATATTACAAGTTGGTTTTTAAAATTGAATTAAACTTAAAATTTATATTTTAAATCATAATTTGTAGTAAAATGTAAATTACATCTTTTAAGTTAAATTTGTACAATTAAATTAAACTTAAAATCTACATTTTTGTGTTATGTGAGAGAGAACCAAATAAAAAATAAATACACCCTGTCATTCCGTGTACATGTTTCATTGGGTTGTTTTGTATATATGGTTAAAGAATGGTGCTAATGAAAATAATAATAATAATTAGGAATAAATCAGTTTTAATTCACCATAAATTATGTATATATGCATGTAAACTGCAGAAAACATAAGAGAGGGGTCTTACACTAGGAGAATTTTAAAGAGTATCATAAGGACACAAAGTTAAGAAATAATAAACGCATATTAGTTTTATCATTTTTATATTAAAATTTTGAATAATTAATTTTATTAATTAAAATAATATAAATGTATATAACTAATTTTATAAAAATAAAATTATTTTTTAAAATCTCTAAGAAATAAAAATAAGTATTTTTGAAAACTCAATTAAATCTCATATTGATACTTAATTTTTATTTTATTTTTTTATAAAATCTTTAAATATTTAAAATTATTTTTTTTTAATTTTTTTTATTTAAATTATATAATTTTTATAGATATTTTTATCTTTTAAATAAAATAAAACTGCATTAATTGTGATTAAATTAAATTTCATTTAATATTATAATTAATTATGAATTTTTATAAATTTTAATATGTATTAATTATTTTTATCCTGTTAAAACATTGGTTAACAAGACCCTTTATATCATAAATGAATTGTATGAGAGAAGAGAAGAGAAGCAGAGTAATATATATTATTTGAAAATGATTTTTTAACAAATATTTTTTTAACAAAATTACTAAATAAAATTGCTTTATTTTTTTATAAAAATATAATAAAATTTTAAGATTTATTTTACCTTTGTTTTTGTTAAAGTTTGTTAAATATAACTTGGTCAAAGTATTAGATATTCTTTATATTATTAGCAGACATGACTAACAATACTAAAGCAGACCCAATATTCGGAGCAAGTCACAATAAAGACACATGAAAACTTGTGCCTAATCAGTTGTTGAATTTTGTTTTGGGTTTGTTTGCTTGTTTCTTATCTCCCAATTCATTTTTGTTTTTGTTCCTTATTCATTGGCAATGTTTGTACAGTGGTGATAATATTCAGAATCGATGCAATTGTGGTCGTTAAATTATTAAACTTTTCGAATGTTAACTTCTAAACCTTAGTTCTTGAATTTGTGGTATTGAAAAATAGAAAAAAAAAAAACAAAACACACATAAGTGTTTAAATATAAAGATAATCGAAGTGTCCAATCCAGCCATGCTTTGAATATGAGTATCTGGTAATCTAAGATCAAATACCATTACTCGTGGGAAAATCATAGCTCCATTAAATTTATATTTGTTTAATTTGAGGCGAATTTGTTGCTATGATCGAGACTTTGGGGGTGGCAATGCTTTTAACTCTTTTGCTTTTCATTTATTTACTCTATTTTCTTTTTTTCTCTTTACTTTTTGACTTTAGACTTTGTGAGTAAAGTAACAAAGCGAAAAATAAGAAATAAATGAAAATGAAGTAATTCAAATTAAAAGAAATAAAAACAAGAATAACCTTTTTACTACGAGATTTTTTACCATTCATACATTGTGATTTAATTTTGTTTCCTATATTTTAAAGAAATTGATTTTATAATTAATTATGTGATTATTTTTAATATGAGTTGAGATTAAAAAAATACATGATAAATTTTCTTGTGTTATTTTCATACATTTGTATGAAAAGATGTTTACACCACACCTTCTTTTATTTCCAAACTTTTCATCTTCTTTTTATGAATTCCAACCTAACTTTTTATTCTCATTTTCTTTCTTGCTTGAAATCAATTAAGAAACAGTATGTGTAATTACACATAAAATAATATTTTTTTCATTTGACTTTTGACCTATTTTAATTAAATTTAATTACTTCTTTAATAAACTTAAAGTGAAGATAATACTCATAATAAATACATAAATAATATTCATATAATAAAAATAAATTGTTTTTATAATTGTTATTGGATAAATAAAAAAGTTTATTATGTGCTTATTATGCAATCAATTATTATAAAAATAAATAAACTTAACCTTGAAAAATATAATTAAACTTAGCAAGTCGGTTTGTATCCTAATGTTAATTTACATAATTACATAATTATAGCTTAGAGAATATATAGTTTTTGTAACATTCCTCTCAAGGTATTTGTGTTCTCAACCCAATTGGGTTCCATAAAATATTTAAATAGATCTTTGTCTACTAAAGTTAGTGCACTTTTATTATGAATGTTTACTGCACATTTCTTTATTGTACAGCTTCATACTTTTCTCCTTCTTATAAATATTGCTTGAATTGAATGAATACAGAAAATAATCTTTAGATTTTTTAAACCATATTATTGGTTTAAAATAACTAATTGTTTTATTAATGATCAGTTTTTATAAAAAGAGAATACTGGATGATAATATTTTAATGAACTCTCATTTTTTAATTTATAAATTTTGGAAATTTGTACTTAAAAAGATTGAATCGCTTTTTCTGATCATATTAAAATTGGTTTCGCTCTAGCTTCTGTCTTTCTCTTTCTAATAACATATTATGTATCTCAAGTTGTGATAATATTTTTTAATAAATTTTCTAACAAGAAAAATATTTTTTTATAAATTATATTATCTTCTTCAAATATTTTTATACAAAATCTCTCATATTCAAAATCATATTTTTTTATTTATAATTTGCATAATTATAAAATAAATTACGTTGTTACCAGTGTTTAATGTAAATAATATAACAACTATGTTATTTAACTAATTTATAAACATTAATTAAGACAAAAACAATTACTATGTTAACTCAAAATAATTTATAAACTAATTTTAATATTACAAAAAAAATGCTTAACATATCCTTTAATAGTTTGTTCATTTAATATGAAGAAAAAAAAATATAGAGAGAGAGCTTTGGGATTATTAAAGGAAAACAAAATGAAATAGAAAGAAAGAAAGCTTTGTGTAAAGAAAAAGGAGAAGGAGAGAAAGAAAGTGAAGAGAATCTCTGTATTGGACAGAAAAGGATGCAGAGAACAGTAAATTAGGAGTAATTATGAATAATATGATTTCCATTGTTATAATACTTTAATATTTTAATTATGAATATTGTTTTGGGTGTACGAACCACCACCTATTATTAATATTCAAATTATTTTTGAGTTCTTTTTTTGTATTCTCCTTGGCTAGCTGGTCAAATCCTTCGTTTAGTGTAATCTTTCCCTTCCTCTGTTTGATTAGTTGAGCGATCGGGATACCTGTCTGAAAGACTTTGATGTTTAAGTCAGTTAAGGTTGATCGAGTGGTAGCAATAAATGTTGTAATAAATGCGAGTTAAAGATTCTTACCAATCTATCTTGAACTTCTATTTATAGTTTTCCGTATGGACTCGTGATTATGGTTTCTTAATCATGACTCAATTGCTTTTTAAACTTGAATACTGACTTGTATTATCTTAATTTACTTTTAACTTACTGATCCAGGTTTTGGTATGGTCGTTCGACCGGGACCGTGCGTCCTGCTGGTTACCCTTACGAATGAGGGTCTCCATAGAGATGGAGACAAAGTGCAACTGGAAATGAAGACAGAGAGGGTGTTTAGTCCGTCTGACCGACGAGTAACCGATTTAGTGTGTTCAGAACTGAAACTTCATCCAGAGAACGGAGGAGCCTTGGTCGCGAGTTTCCCTTAAAGCACTTCAAAGATATTGCTACATCAACTTCTCAAAGTGAAATCCGTCTGTAACGGACGACCTGCGACTGCTTGACTTTAGTTTACCTAACCGATGGGCCATACAGTACAAATATCTTTTATCAACCTTCTATTAAATATTTAATTTTATGTATGCTACAAGCTTACATAAAGAGAATAATAAATTGTTTAAATATTAAAATAAAAAAGAGAAGAAAAGAAGAAATTGTTAACTGCTTGTAGGCTTTAGTATACAAATAGTTTCCTTTTGCATGAATATTCTCCCAGCCGACTTCAAAAGTGATATGAATATCTAATTAAGCTTTTTTAAAATGATTTAAAAATAAGGAGTTTATTGTTTTTAGGGTTAAATATGTTTTTGGTCCCTCAAGTTTGAGTGAAATTTGGGTTTAGTCTCTCATCAAAATTTTTGACCAATTTAGTCCTTCATCTTTCAAAATGCGTGAATTTAGTCCTTTTAACCAAATTTTGTTAAGTTTATATGACATTTCAAGCGCATTTCATGATAGTATTTAAATTATTTATACTGTTTGACACATTTTTGCTTCAATGTTAACTTAAATACTATCATGAAATGCGCTCGAAACGTCAGATAAACTTAACAAAATTTGGTTAAAAGGACTAAATTCACGCATTTTGAAAGATGAAGGACTAAATTGGTCAAAAGTTTTGATGAGGGACTAATTCCAAATTTCGCTGAAACTTGAGGGATCAAAAACATATTTAACCCTTGTTTTAAATAATGTTTTGATTAAAGACGTTTTAAATATCTTGCCCGAAGATAAATTCATCTCTCGTTAGTATTATATTTCTCCCATAAATATTTTCTAAAAAGATTCATCAAAAACTTGTGAAATCAATGACCAAGATTTGATTAGCTTTCGATTTAAAACAAAAATGACCGCGATGAAATGGTACCCAAGAGTTAAATCTCAGAGACACTATTTTTGAATACTTTTTTATTCTACTATTTTCTTATTTAATTATTTTAAGAAAAAATAATTTTTTTTTGAAAAATATATAACTATAATTAACTTTTATATTAATTAATTTGTAAAAAAACTTATATTAGTTTTTTTGAAAAAAAAAATAATTTCTCACAAAGATGTTTATTTATTTTTCTAAAAATCTCTCTTATCTTGATTTGACGTGGTGCAAGACAAATTCAGTTGTCCATATTGTCAAAATGAAATTGTAAGTGGTGGAACTATCTTACCGAAAATACCGAACTCATGTCCTTTCTTTATTGTTTGAGCTCTCTATTTCACAATAGAGACAGAGCTATCAATGTTTATTATCTATATAGAATAATATATTATATTTAGTATATATCGAAATAGGGTGATTAACAAAGTAGAGAGGCGGATCTTAACAATTAGTCTTAGTCCTAATTTTATCATTGGATCTATAATTTTTTACATTTTCTTAGAATAGAGATTGTGGTCAATGTTATTATTAATAAAGAAGAAGGATATAAATTTTCAGTATCTTTTATTCATATATTGTGTTTACGTATAAGATAAAGATATTGTATTCTTGGATTGTGACTTGACCTATCTAGTCTCTCACATGAGACACTTGTGATATTAATTGTTAAAATCAAGTATTTATTATTAGGCTAAAAGTTATAAATATTAGTTATGGTGCAACTCTTATTACTTAAGAGTGTAATAGTCCAAACGTCATGTTTAGATTGTGACCCGACCCACTTATCATCTTTCACAAAATAATTTATGTCACTTGCAACAATACTATGCATATTAAATGAAGAGAAATTCGCTTACAATATTTTATAATGTATGAAAAATAAATTCTACCCATTTTACACGAAAATTAACACCGGTCTTATTTTAAAAATGTAAAATATTATGAACAATGATACTTTAACCTTTTTTTTTGACTCACTTTTAATCCACCACTTCAATTACCATTAGATCATCATATCACATTACTTGAAAAAAATTAAAATAGATAATCTAATAGTGATTGAAGAAGTGAGTTAAAAGTGGGTCAAAAAAGTGGCTATTAAAGTGGGTCATATGATACCAAATATTATTTTGGTATCAAAATTATTAGGAATTTGCTATTACAGTGGCTGCTTTATAATCATAAATATCATTATCATTGTGTTGATTGAGATAAATTAATTTAATTAATAGTGATAGAATATATAAATTTTATATATATATATATATATATATATATATATATATATATATATATATATATATATATATATATATTATCATGAATATCCACCCGTTACGAGTAGATCAAATTTTGAACATAAAAAATTAGTGTGTATAGTTGAAATTAAGAATATTGTTTTTGCTGCCACATTTTCTTTTATCGCAATTTCAATCACATAGTCAAAATGATTTTTTTTTTCTTTAGTGTTACTTAATGAACTTTTAGTTCTACTTTGACTAGCTCTGATAGTATTAAACATGATACAAGCCTTTGTTAAAATGGTATGTATAATGAATTCAAAGTAGGCCAAAACTATTCTTGTTTTTGCATTTTCATTTTATTCAAATCAAATACTTATGTTTTAATATGAAGTTATATATTTAAAACATTACGTCCGACTCAACTTTTGATAAAGTTATTCAAATGTTGCAAGTCAAATTTTAAACACCCAACCCGAGTTTTTTTAATCTGTTCTACTTGAAAGTCAAACTTGAAATTTATTAAAATAAACACCTGTAAACATATGTATGTTATTCATATAAACATTGAATCATTATCTGGTTTATCTTTCTTTAATAATAATTGGCTCATGCCATATTATGGCTTTGTACATTCTTAAAAAAATGTTTCTGTTGCTTTTGTTGTGATTATTTATTTAGGGCTTCACCAACCCATGAACCCCAAGATGTGTGTGCTTAATTTCACTTTCTTTCCATTTTTTTTCCTTTTTTTACTCATTTATTTTCATTTCTCAATCTAACCAAAGTTTTGAAAGATATTAAAACCGGCCTCCTTTAGGATTATACAAGAAAAAGACAAAAATAATTATAATGGGAGAAATATAAACAAGCTAGTTATCTACAAAGCAAGGTATTTAATTTGAGTTTCATGTTTGAAAAAAAAAAATTGTCGCGAAGATCTCCACCATACTGCAGACACGTAAGTCTTTACAAAAACAAGATTATTTTTGGCAAAAGTAGTATGTGATGAAAAAGAAAAAAGGTTAAATATGTTTTTGGTTCCTAACTTTAAGTGAATTTTTAAATTAGTCTATTTCAATATTTTGGACCAATTTAGTCTTTTTAATCAAATTTTGTTAAGTTTATTTGACATTTTAAGTGCATTTCATAATAGTATTTGATTTAACATTAAAGAAAAAATGTGTCAAACAATATAAACAACTCAAATATAATTATGAAATGCGTACGAAACATCAAATAAACCTAAAAAATTTTGATTAAAAGGACTAAATCTACGTATTTCGAAAGATGAAGGACTAAATTGGTCTAAATTTTTGAAATAGACTAATTTCAAAATTCACTGAAAGTTAAGGGACCAAAAACACATTTAACCCATAAAAAAATAATAGATTTGAGATGAAATTTGACAATTTATTTTGAATTTAACCTTGATGTTATTTTTATTTATATACTTTAAATTGATTTCTGATCTAACATTAAATTTAGAAATAGGAGAAAGCGAAAGTTGATAGTGCAGTGTGGCTTACGAGGAATGGGAGAAACGTAGGAAGAAGGAAGGTGATGCAGGTATCCAACCTTTTGTCAGAAGCCACAATACATAAAGCCTAAAGGCTACGTGTGTGTGATTAGGACCTACCCATTTCCACATATTCGCCCATTTAGGTTAAGACATGCTTCCTCTCTTTCACAAGGTTGCGTTTGCATAACAATATAAATGTTCCAACTAAAACTTTCACACAAAATTTTAGAACCTAGTTACATCATTAAAACTGAGTTCAGTTGTTTTCTTTTGACATTATATTAGGTTCAGTTGCTTTTGGAAGTCCTACATTAACTAATAATAATGTCAGTTTATAATACATAAAGTGAATCCAAACTTTATTTTATAAATCCAGTTTTGTAAAATTGATTAAGTTTAAAGTTTATGATATATAAATTTTGATGTAAGTGATGTGTTTTAAAAATCTCAAAATCAATATGTGATAAAATCAATTCATAATATATAAAATGAGTGTAAATATAATCTTACAAATTGACTTCGTAAGATTAAGTGTGTGTTGTTTTATGTCAAAGCAGTGTGAAATTAATTAGAATTGATTTTCTAACGTGGAATCAATACCTTATACATGTTTGGTTTACAAAATCAATCAAAGGGTAAAAAATTCACGTTGAATGAGTTGACTGAGAAACAACTAATTGTTGCTTCTGTGATAGAATTGATTTACCACTAAACCAAATACACTAAGTTAAAATTAGAGTTATTTTTCAGAACTATATTATATTTAAAAATCCTCTTTAACATGTCATCTCTCAATTTTGAATCAACGAGAGTTAAGAAATGAGATATATAAAGTCACGAAGGTATACGTTCTTTCAATCTCCAGCTAATAAAACAATGAAGCTAGATGATAAGATTAATAAAATTCTAATTCGAATAAATTAAATAAGTCTTTTAAGAAACTTACAAAGATGGTATTGGAGATTTTTCTTAAAACATTCACAAAAATCACAAAAAGAATAATCTATAATTAATACTTTCCTTTATTGACTAATGGAACCTTTTTTTAAAATAAAATTATAACAAATTCATCAACTTTGAGAAGTAGAAAACATCTCAAATGTGTTGACTAAGTGTTATTCTTATCGTTATCTAATTTCTTATTTTATCAATTATATTCTTAACTTTCACTCAATATTTATTTATTACATATATGTATACATTTATTATAATGAAAAAAAAAACAGAAAATTTCATAACTATTTTATTAAAAGCAACGTTATTAATTTTTTTATTTTTCCAAAAGAATTTTAAAACCCACATAAAAATAATTCAAGGGAGTAACTAACTCAACATTACATTCGTATATTTTAATTTAAGGGTCGGTTAATGATGAAGGATTGACCCCAACCAAGGATGGAGGCACATGCTTAAGAAGACTAAGCATGTTTAGAAAGGAAGTTCATTAATTCTTCATCCCTTTCATTTGTGTTTGTTATTTTTGATTCCCTAAGTTGACTTAGTTGAATCAAATTTAGTTGACTTGTTGACCTTTGACTAGGTTTGACTTGTTGATTATAGTTGACTTCACTTAAGCCAACATGCTAATCTATGTTTATTTGCTTTGTAGGTTAATTAGGAGTAAGAAAGCAATGCTAAGTGGCGTATGGTGATTGGGGAGCATAAATGATGTGGAGGAGAGAGTAAAGCAAAGGCATAAAGCATAAAGTAAAAGGCATGAAGCAAGTGTACCTATGTACCTTTAGTCTCCTTTGTTTTTAGCACACTTTGACCACTTTTTGGAGACATATGAGACACATTCTTTGTCTCCTTTTGTGCTAGAACGAAATTAGCCTTGCACACACCATAGTTAGCTCTTTTGTCTCTCATTT
>Ga0214543_1006793_pt1 | contig 20127 bp, 8 predicted proteins | sample CNSS2metaG_FD_160094 | JGI IMG/M metagenome (GOLD analysis project Ga0214543, IMG submission 160094) | Root nodule microbial communities from cowpea collected in UCLA plant growth center, Los Angeles, California, USA - CNSS2 | ecosystem: Host-associated > Plants > Roots > Nodule | place: USA...
TGTATGTGATATATTATATTTATATATATATATATATATATATATATATATATATATATATATATATATATATATGTATGTATATATGTTATTTTTATTTTTCTCAGCTCACCCTTTCTGTTTGTGTATGACGATGATCGTATAATTCGTTACACGGGAGCATATGTGGATGCAGGTGATGCTGAGGATGCTCAGGCGACGGAGTAAGGGCTAGCTGGGATTAGAGCTAGGCATATTTTATTATGTTTTTATTTAGGATTATGGATTTTGGAAACTGTAACGTCTTTATGACTATTTTATTATATTTTTTTGGCGCGTGTTTAAATATTTTAAAATTTTCCCGCGTTTGGGAATAATTATATCATGATGATTTAATTTCTTTTTCTTATTTATTTATTTATTTAAGTAATATTCCTTAGGGATGTTACACAATGCACAAGAATGATCAAGATAGGTTCCAAATGATTATGTAAACATGCTCAATGCTGCAAATGCTATGAAAACATGAAGGAACATAAAAAAGATAATTAAAGCACAAGTTCTTTAAACTTTAAAATGAAAATGCAAGAGAGAAAGGTTAGAGAAGAGAGGACACCACGAGATTTTTATATTGGTTCACTCAAACCTGAGCTACATTAAGTTTGTCAAAGCAACATGAGCTTGACTTTGCACTATTTCAAAAGATTTACAAAGTATCCACCCTTACACTTCCAAAATATGTAAAAGCACCACAAAAGACTCTTGAATCACACAAGAATCACACCAGCACAACAAGAACTCTCTTGCAGACTTGGAAAACCACCAGGCACATACACAAAGCTTGAGAAAGATCAAACCTCAATGGTAGCGTAACCCATCCTACCACAAACCACTTTCTCCAAGCTTCAAACCAAGCCAAAAGCTCCAAGAATTGATCCAAGATCAATCTTCAATAGCTGCAACACGTATGATCACAAAGGAGAGAGTTTCCACAAGTTTCCAGAAAAAATTCGTGCTCTAAAGTGATCAACTCAACTCTCTTTCGAAAATCACAGCTTTTATAGTCAAGCTGTTACGAAATTCAACAGGTTGATTTTCAAATCAATCGGTTGATTTCACTTGACTTAAGTGAAATCAGTCGATTAAAAACTAAATCAACTGATTGAATTTGTTGCAATTTAAGACTACTACAGCTAACCTTTTAACTTGTTACAAAATCATTCAACAGATTAAAAGAGACATTTTAACTTGTTGAAAAACCATTCAAGAGATTCAAAGACACACATAAGACCAAAAACATCTAATTAATGCTATAAGGTCTATAACATGAATTACAAAATTAAAATACACTTTCTAAATGATCTAACTACATGGAATCTTCAAAAAAGCTTCATTCAATCTTCATCAAATCTTCAAGAAGCAAATCTTCATTCAAAAAGCTTCTCTTTTGCCACTTTCTTTTGATCTTTTCTTTTGACTTTTTTTGGCACTTGCTTGTATTCTTTTTGTGCTCTTTTTCTTTCTTTTTATAGCTCTTACAACAGCTAGTTTCCACCACAAATCAGAATCACCACCACACTATAATTGATCATTTGCATTTTAATGGAAACAAAAAACACAAAGGAGAATGAAACTTAAAGGAATCAAAAGAAGATCATGAAACTTAAAGGAATCAAAAGAAGATCATGAAACTTAAAGGAATCAAAAGAAGATCATGAAACACAATGAAACACAATGGAAATTGACTCTAAGACATTGCTAAGATCTAAATAGCAATCTGAACTCAAAAGTAAAAATGAAAAAGCACCAAAGCACAATTAATTGAAAGGAAATTAGTGTGGTTTATGGTGATGTTAAACAAGCACAAGGAAAATTCCCACGGGACATTAAGATAACTAAGGTTATCTAGATGTGAAGGTTCATTTCCAAGGCTCAAAGAGAGAAGAGAGTGTTAATTTTTAAGGATTAAAAATTGCACTCAAATCTGAAACAGAATTCAGCAGCACATCACCAACAAATTCAAAGCAAATAAAAAGCTAAACAAGGAATTAATGACATATATGGACTAAACATGACTCTAGACAAAAGATATGGATCTTAAAATCAAAATAAACTCAAGAACAAGAGAATGAATTGAACAAAAACAACAAATACTCAATTAAAATGAAAAGTAAACGGTAGAAACCAAAGAGAACACCTAAAGCACACAAGGATGGTTCAAGATGAAGCAAATGAAGATGAACCAAAAGTAAAAATACATGAATACTCAAAATAAAAGGAACAAAAACAGCAAGACAAGTAGAAGAAGAGATGAACAACATAGAATTGAAAGAAAAATGGAGAAGAAGCTCTTAACTCACTAAAACCAAGAGCAACCAAGGCTCATGATACCACATGATGGCTTCTTCTTGTCTCTATTGAAGCTTGGATGAATATTAGAGTGGTTGAGTTTTCTCCCCCAATCTTCGTCTGGCTCAAACCCTAAACCCTAGATGAGATTTCATCTCGTCGGGTTGCCCAAAACACCGTGAGTGTGTGAGTTTTGTGTGAGAACGAGAGTGATTCATTCCAATTGAGAGTTTCTGCTATAGTTTCAGTTGATTCCACCGCATGAATCAACATCAGGAGGTCGTTCTGATGATTTACCGTCGATTGGAGCAAGTTCCCGCCGATTAATGGCGTTACCGACCTCATTAATACTTGTTTATTTCACATGATTGAGTGATTGATTGCTTTAAATAGTTCAAGTATGATGCTTTGTATGTTCTATATGATATATTGGGATCTATAATTGATGAGCTTGGCATGATATGCATATGAAACATGGTTGGATGGTTGGTTGTATATTGGCATGAGATTGGTATACATGATAATTCTATGTTGGGTTGATGATGCAAGATTACGGTATGGTTAGGACGTAATTCCATGAATCTCTTGGTGAGATCTTATGGTGGTGCCTCATTGTTAGGATGTAATTCCATGATCCTCTTAGTGAGAGCTCATGGTGGTGCCTCATAGTTAGGACATAATTCCATGACCCTTTTGGTGGGAGCTCATGGTGGTGCCTCATGGTTAAGATGTAATTCCATGACCCTTTTGGTGGGAGCTCATGGTGGTGCCTTATTTTTAGGACGTAATTCCATGAACCTGTTGATAAGATATGGTGGTGGTGCCTCAATATATAATTATATAAGGATTGCATCCTAAAACTCTAAAGAGTCAATTAGTCTCATGTAGAGCGTACAAACTCAAGTAGTGAGAGTAGCAGGAGGCCCTAGTCTTTGGCAAGATAATGGCCTTAGATGTTTAAAGGCTAACGTTGTGTGTGGTAGGGTGAAACCCATTGGAAATGGCTCTATAGAGTAGTAGAGGCCACCACAAGTCCAAGCATCCCGTAATTCCGACTAATTATATGTATTCGGATAATATGAATTCTTGACTTTTAAATCGTAAGTTCAATTGTATGATAAAACCCTTCTCACTCTAGCTTACCCTTTCTATTTACTTGTGTGTCTCGTGTGTGGTTTTCTCCTTTTGCGATGATCATCAATTTATTGGTGTGAACAGATGTGGGAACTCCTAGTGATCGAAGTAGCGACGAGAATGCTGCAGCTTAGTTGGCATGCTTTGAGGTTGGGCTCACTGTTGAGCCCATGTTGTAGAGTTATTATTATATTGTAATCTCGTGCTTATGAGCAAGGTTTTGGTCATTTTTTGAATCCTTCTATATGTTAAGGGTATAGTGGTGTGCCTTAGTTTTTTTTATTGAGTACTTGGATGGCTGTGAAATCCTTATACTTTAAGTCGCGTGCCCTTGGATGTTATAATATGTATGATGTTTTTTGTATTGTTCATTTTATCTCTATATATGTGTAATTATTTGAATTAAAAAAATACTTACTAAAAATAGTAAAATGATAAAACTGAAAAATAATTTTTATTATAAATAATTATTTAAATTTAACAAATAATAATTAAGAGAATAAAATTGTAAAAACAAAAGAAGACACAAAAAAATGTATATCTCTTTATATATATATATATATATATATATGTAGTTATTGTATTATTATTATTATTATTATTATTATTATTATTATTATTATTATTATTATTATTATTATTTTTATCACTAAGGGATATTATTATAATGGTATAATAATAATAATAATAATAGTAATTATTATTATTATTATTATTATTATTATTTTTATTATTATTATTATTATTATTTTTATTATTATTATTATTATTATTATTATTATTATTATTATTATTATTATTATTATTATTATTATTATTATTATTATTATTATTATTATTACAGTTAAACACACATCTTAATTTAATTTACTACATACCATATTTCAATTACTTATCCTTTTTATTTGTTTTGTTGGTGATGTATATTTTTATATATAACTATAGATTATTATTATCGTTAATGTTAGCCTTAGTATTAGTATTGACATTAATATTTATAGCAAAAATAATAATATTATTATCATTAGTTTGTTATAATTGGTATCATTATTATTTTTATTGTTATTATTACTATTAATAGTAGAGTTATTACTATAAGTGTTTTTTTAATTACAAAAATCGTTATTATACTAAATACTTTTGCTAAATACATTTTTAATCTTTAAAATTTTTTATAACTTGTAATTTATATTAATATTGTTATTAGTATTTTTAATGGTTAAATAAATATAATAATAATTATATTATTATTCTAAAAATATTTTAAATAAAAATAAAAACTAAATAAAAAACGTGTGTATACACACATGGGTCATATACTATTATAATTATTTTGTAAAATCAATTAACTGCACTACTTTGTGATATTAATTTTATTTATTATATTTAAAATATAATTTACAATTTCATTACTTTAATATTAAAATTTATAGCAATATAACCTAACTTTCATGATGTTTATTATTTTATTTTTATATTATTATTATTATTACTATTATCATCTCTAACTATAATTATTATTATTATTATTATTATTAACTATAATTATTATTATCATCATTATTATCAATTATAATTATTATGATCATTATTACTACCAACTATAAGTATTATTGTCATGATTATTAACTATAATTATTTCTATTATTATTATTATTATTAAGAACTATAATTATTATAATAATAATTATTATTGTTTTTATTATTATGCTTAGTTACATTATTTATCAATTTTATTCGTTTTGTTGTTCATTCATCCTTACATGTGAACAATAATTTCAATTCAACAAATAGTTACTAAAATTATTAAAATAATAAAACTGAATAATTATTTTCTATTAAAAGTAATTATTTAAATTTAAAATATAATATTTAAGAGGATAAAATTGAAAAAACAAAAAAGGAACCAAAAATGTTTATCTATTAATATATGTAGTTGTATTATTATTATTTTTTTATCACTACACAGATATTATTTTAGTGTTTTATTCATTATTATTATTATTATTAGACATAAATTTTACATTTATTTACTACATATCATATCTCAACTACTTGCATTTTTATTTGTTTTGTTGTTCATTTTATCTCTATATCCGTGTAATTATTCGAATTAAAAAAATAGTTACTAAAATGATAAAAATAAAAAAAAAAATTATTATGAATAATTATTTAATTTTAACAAATAATAATTAAGAGGATAAAATTGTAAAAACAAAAGAGATACAAAAATGTGTATCTCTTATATATGTAGTTGTTGTGTTATTATTATTTTTATCACTACATGATATTATTATAATGATATTATTATTATTATTATTATTATTATTATTATTATTATTATTATTATTATTATTATTATTATTATTATTATTATTATTATTATTACAGTTAGACACACATCTAATTTAATTTACTACGAGATCATACTTCAATTAGTTGTCATTTTTATTTGTTTTGTTGGTGATGTATATCTTTATATATAATTATAGATTATTATTATCGTTAACATTGACCTTAATATTAGCATTGGCATTAATATTTATAACATAAACATTATTTTGTTATTATTAGTATTATTATTTTTATTATTATTATTATTACTATTCATAGTGATTTTATTAGTATAAGTGTTTTTTTTAATTGTACAAAACGTTATTATACTACATAAATTTTCTAAATACATTTTTAATCTTTTAAAAAATTTACAATTTATAATATATATTAATATTACTATTAGTATTTTTATTGGTTAAATAAATATAATAACAATTATATTACTACTCTAAAAAGATTTGAAATAAATAAAAAAACAAAAAAAAAAAAACATGCGGTCTTATGCTATTATAATTATTTCATAAAATTAGTTAATTAAACTATATTGTGATATCAATTTTATTTATTATATTTAAAACTGGAATTTTTATTACATCACTTAGATTTACTATTTCGGTACTTTAATAACAACATTTACAACAATATAATCTAATTTTCATGATATTTTCTTATATAATATTTTCACTGCTTTATTATTTTAATATATAAAAAAAATACAACTCGTGGATACGGCTCAGTGTACTAGTTTGATGTTAAAAGAAAAACATTCTCCTTTTTTAAATATGTCCTGTTATGGTTATCTTTTTTTAAAGTAATTGGATATTCTGAAACTAAATATTATAAGCTTCTTGTCAATATAAAAAAAATTTGTTAGAATTTTATTTTAAAGTTTGAATATAGAGAATTTATCTGAACTGTTTTGAAACTATGCTTTGTCCGAAAAAATAAATAAATGATAATTCATATTAGGTATAACAAGTGATAGATTCTCTGTAATACATGTTTGCTCTAATATTAAGCCCTTTCTTCTAATATTAAGCCCTTTATACTAATGTACTAACAATATATCTACTAATCTACTTACAATATAGGAAAACAAATACCGAGCACATGTACTAATCTAACCCTACTTAGAATTTTGACATGTGTTCAATTTATTGATTTTTCTATCATTTTGTCTTCCTCAAATGCTATTAAATGGAGAACATTATTCCTGATAAATTTATTAATCTACAAAACTGCCACTTATGAAATACCCATATTATCATACCTAATTTATAAAATTGTCATTACAAAGATTGTCATTCATATTATTAACAACTATAATTATTGTTTTTTTATTATTATTAACTACAATTATTATTATTATCAACTTTAATTATAATAATAATAATTATTATTATTAACTATAATTATAATTACAATTATCATTATCATTATTAGTGTGACATTCTAATTTAGTAGAATCATTCTAATAAATAAAAGATCACATAATTATAAATAATTAGAACAGTAGACAGATAGTATAAAGGATTTCCTATTTTTGTTATCCATAATATACTGGATAAAAGAAAACCATGGCAAAAAAAAATAGCCATGAGCAGAAAGAAAACACAAGACAGTTATCCAAAAGGATTGCTTACAGATTAATGAATTACAGAATAACACAGTTCACAAAAGGTGCTCCAAAAGAGCATAAGAACAGGGCCTAGCCTAAATAGCTGCATCTCCCTCATCAGAATTTTTGGCACAAGCAAGCTTGAAGCAAATAATTGATAAAGCCATGTGCATGAAGATTATAGGTGTTTGATGAAGATTGATGGAGATGCACTTGAAGATTAAGTTTTTAGAATGTTAAATCTGAAAATAATGTTAAATGTAATGTTTTTGTGCTATATCATGTTGGTAGGCTATATGACATAGGTTAGATGTCTTGTGTGCCTTAGTGTGTCTCTTTTAATTTGTTAAAATGAGTTTTAACAAGTTAAAGGACTTGTTGTATATAGTTTCTGGTATGACTGCATTCAACCAGTTAAATTATTTTTCAATCGACTTATTTCACTTAAGTCAAGTGAAATCAGCTGACTGTACGAAAAATTCAATCGACTATTTTCACTTAAACTAGACTATATATGTTGTGTTTTCAAGAGAAGATGTGTGAATATGAGTTTTCGAGCATAAAACTTTGTCATTCTTCTTTAGAAAACTCTCTCTCTCTCTCTACAATACACAATTACAACTCATGGTTTGAAGATCTTGGTTGATCTTGGAGGCATTTTGGTTTGTGAGTAGCTTGAAGACCACATGTATGGTTGGCTAGGGACAACCACCATCAGGTTTGGATGTTCTTGTGCCTCAGGTTGGTTAGTTTGATGTGATTTCAGGTCTGTAAGTGTGATTCTTGCAGGGTGTGTGTCTAGATTTTTGTGAGTCAAAAATCTTGTGAGTTTCTTTGTTCAAAAGTGTAATGTTGGTGTGTGATTTGTAAAACTTTTGAATATAGTGGAAACCAGGCTTAGGTTGTTCTGGTAAACTGGATGTAGCTCTGTGATTGAGTGAACCAGTATAAAAACAATTGTGCAATTCTCCATCCCTCATCTCACTCACTTTGAATCTCTTTAAAAACTCAAGAAAACCAAGCAATTCATTCTTTAGTGTGATTTAATGCGTTCTTGTGTAATCTGAGGTTGTATAGTTGTTAAAAATATTGATTAAAACAAGTGTTGCATGTAAAAGATTGTTGTTTGAGTTAAATCTATGAATTTTGCATTCTGCATCAATGTCCAGTATTTTAGCCGATTGATTTGTCTTTTTAATCGACTATTTCATAGTTTAAGAACAAATTAGTCTGCTGTTTTATTTTTTATTTGATTGAAAGTGTACTGGTCTACTGCTTTTACATCGTAACTTTCCAGTCTATTTGATTCAATTGAAAAAAGGTTTTAGCTTTCGAAAAAGTTTTATAAAGTCCATTCACCCACCCCCCCCCCTTGGCTTAAATCACCATTTTAAAACTAATAATTGGTATCTAGAGCAAGGTTCTTGAAAGGTATTCAAGTTTTATCAAGCACTCAGTCCTTTTTCTCACTAGTAATACCAGTGCTCCCCATGGTGATGCACTCAGTCTGATGAATTTCTTCTCAAGCAGGTCTTCAATCTGCTTTTTCAACTCAGCTAATTTTGTCGGCGCCATCCTTTGTGGTGCCATCGAGACTGGGCCAACTGTAGGGATGTGATCAATGGTGACATCCACCTCCCTACTTGGTGGCAATTCAAGTATCTCATCTGGGAACACATCTGCATACTCCTCAACTACTGGAATCATACTAATTTGCTCTATAATGCTCTTCTTTTCTGTCTAAGCCACTATCATAAAGAAAGTAGCCCCAACTTCAATCTCCTTCATTGCTTGATTAGATGATATAAGCTCCAATCCATTCCTAGAATCACGTCTAGACCCTCTATTGGCAAGCATATGAGATTCACCTTGAACCTACGACCTGCCACTTCCATAAGGCATCCCACACAAACAGAAGTGGTGGATACCTCACCATCCGACGTTGCGACTATTAACTCGCACCCCAGCTCTTGCATCACCAGCCCGAGCCTCCTCACACATTCATTTGATACGAATGAATGGGTAGCTCCTAAGTCATACAACACAACAACCTCATGATTAAACAATAAGCAAGTAGTCTGCACCAAGTTACCTGACTGAGTAGCCTTGGTGGTTGTTAGGTAAAATACACGCCCCGATGCTCTTGGTCGATCTCCCACTAGTTTCTTGGTTGGCGCACCTCCAGCTGGTTTCTTGTTAGGGCAATGTCGGGCATAATGTCCCGTCTGATCACACACCTAGCACTTGCCAGTGCTACTGCTGCACCCTGAGCTGCCAGAGGGTTTTGGACAGTCACTTCTAAGATGCTCCCCACCACACTTAAAGCATTGTAGGTTCCTGGACGGAGCCTGTGGTCAACTGTATGGTTTCTTCTGTGATTTTGAATCTGGAGCAGTCTTCTACTATCGAGCCACTCTGTTAGGTCTCGTCTCCAGCTACTCAATTGTTTTGGCTTGCTCGACCAAAACTGCAAATTCCCTGATTTTGAGAGGTACTAAGAATCTGCGTAGCTCGTGTTTAAGTCCGCCCTCGAACTTCCGGCACTTCCACTCTTCAGTGACAACTGCCGAGTAGAATCGAGCCAAGTACTCAAACCTATCAGTGTAGGCTTGCACAGTCATGGTTCCCTATTGGAGTGTAAGGAACTCTACCTCTCGCTCATGCCTCATACTATTTGGGAAATACTTCTCCAGGAACCTCGTCCTGAAGGTAGTCCAGGTCACCTGTTGTTCACGCATTTGCATCAATTGCTGCATTCCCTACCACTAGATTTTCTTGTCTGCCACTAGAAGAAATGTGACAAAGGATAGCCTTTGCGCATTAGTACATTAAAGAACTCTACAAACTTTCTCGCGCTCTTGTAGCCAGGCATCTGCCTCATCAGGAGTGACCTTGCCAGAGAACTTGGCTGGCCTATGCTTTATGAAATCCTCCATAGATACTGGTCGAGTAAGTGCAACTATGGCCCTAGGTGGCGCTGCAATGGGCTGCATCACGTCCACCATGCGATGAATTGCCTGAGCAATGTCATCAGCTCCAAGGTTATTCCTTCTCCTCCTTTTACCCATAACTTGTATGCGCCACATTTTTTAGTTGGTCAAATCACACAGCTCTAGTTAGAACTTACACAACAAAAGTTAGCAATCACAAGTCAAAATAGTCTTGCAAGCGAAACACGAAAGCTCACTCCCAAAGACCCCAAAAATCATTTTGAAAACAAAGCTCTGATACCAAATGTAACATCCTGATCGGATATTACAGATTTTAATAATAAAATAAAGAAAATACTAAATACTCGTCATTTAATATAACATCATTTCCCAAAAATGTGGGAAATTTAAAACTTTACTAGATAAAGAAATAATCCAAAATCCATAAAATCCAAAACTCGAAATCATATACAAATATCTCATAAGTGTTTACAATTTATTTCAAAATAGTAAAACAAAAAAACTCCCAAGCCATCCCTGCTCCATCGCTAAGCCTCACCAGATCCACCTACAACAACATCATCTACTCACACGTACAACGTACATGATCATCGCCAAACACAAGTAGCCATGATGAGCTTAACAGAATAAACATATATTCATGTAAATATTTATAACACACACACACACACACACACACACACATATATATATATATATATCACGCAATCACATCAGATGAATTTCCTCCTTTGACTCCATACCACATGGCCATAACCATGTTAATCATGTTCTACGTCTTCTAGTGATTACCTCAAGATGCCTTGCTACCATACCTATCGGCCACAACCGATAGAGCACGTGCAGGAAACGATGATATGGATCATAGACCGTAACGCTAGATGGAGTTCCCAAATACGACAGAGTCGCAACTTCACAACTACCAAACTCGTCAGCTAACTACTAAGGTGGGCAATCAATCTAAACTCATCCGTAGTGGCCACAACTAGCACACTCACACCAGCAACACTCGCCAACCCAAGCTCAACTCAAGGGTTCCTCGTGTTCATCCGCCATCTCGAGCTCAACTCGAGGGATGCCATTCCGAGCTCAACTCGAGGAATGCCATTCCGAGCTCAACTCGAGGAATGCCATTCCGAGCTCAACTCGAGGAATGGCATGTGCATAACCCCGATCCCGAGCTCAACTCAAGGGATAGGTTCCGAGCTCAACTCAAGGAACAATAGCAACCCACCTTTGAATTCTCTATATTATCTAACTAGTCGCACAATTTCCCAATTTACACTTCCTTGAAATATCACTCCATACTCCTTACACCTAATGCATCATAAAATCCCTCACCTCATAAAATAATGAAATTATGTCTCCCTTCTCAATTGTACAAGTTATTACCAAAGCCTATATCTAAATATTCTCTCTAACCCTGCGTGTTTTAAGCACCTAACTTTCTAGGATCACAGAATCATCACAACCCTCCTACAACCATGCTAGTATAGCTACCTCTGCGGTGGCGCCTGACGGCAAGCCCCGTGCCGCCAGGCAGTGCGTAAGATTTTTGGATAACCCAGAATCTGCTCTATTTTACGAGAACTCCAAAAATTTGCCAGTTTGTCTCCTTTCTGTCCAATTCCACCAATCCTCACATGAATTTCCCTACAATAAGACTAACGTACAACCCACATTCAAACCTTGCCAATTTCCACTAAAATTTCACCCAATGGTTCTCACAGCAATCTCACGTTAATGCTTTCCAACCTTAACTATACCCGCACTATTCCATCAAAATTTAGCCTTCAATGAGGCGAAATTCACAAAAATGGGATATTACATCACCTCTTCACACATGAAACTAACTCTTCCTCCGAACAAAGTCACCCAAAATGCACGGAACATCCAAAATCAACCAAGAAGGTTTGCGTCGCTTGGCGGGTAAATCAACACCCCCGCCAGGCCCTTCATCCAGTAACCCAGAATTGGGTAGACAGCCATGTGTTGCCTAGCGGCCAGGGATGTGCCGCCCAGCAGTTCCTCTTCAGGAACCCAAAACCAGTACAAAATTGATGTAACGACAATTAACGAGTATAACTCCCCTAACCTGGTTTCCTTTGCTAAACTTGAAAGTTCTTGTCTCCTTCTTTGATAAAAGAATGGCTTCTCTTCTCTCACCCAATTCAGCTCCTGGATTGCACTCAACCTCACGTTTCTCTTTTATTTTCTCTCCCTAATGTGCAGTACAATAGTAGCCTAAAAAAACCTTCTTCCTTACCTCTAATTTGCCTTGGGGATGTTAATGGCCATTCATGTCTCGTTATGGGCTGTTTTACAGCCACTCTTGGCTACTCTTTGGCCAACTAGGGTTCCTATACCTTTTTACATTCAAGCCAAAACTAAATTTAACAAAAATAAAGTTTAATTTGGGTCCTCCAAGGTTTGAACCCATAACCATGCCAATGTCAAATCAAAGCTCAACCATTCAACCAATTCATATCTCATGCTGACTAATATAATTCATCAAAACTTTATACCAATTTAGTTCTTTATCTTTCAAAATGCGTGAATTTAGTCTTTCTAACCAAATTTTGTTAATTTTATTTGACGTTTCAAGCGCATTTCATGATAATATTTAAGTTAATTCCAAAATTCACTTAAACTTGAGAGACCAAAAACATATTCAACCCTTAAAATAATAACAAATAAATAACACACAATTGGCACACATAGGACTTAAACCTAAGTCCTCTCACACAATCAAGTACTCTCAACCACTTGAGCTAGTACTTTTCCACATCATACAAGTTAGAATTTAATGTCATAAAGACTCCCACTATTCGCATTTATTAATTATTTATTTATTTAATTAATTAAATTTCACGGGTCTTACAAAGAACCTCAATTTTATGAACTTTTTTTTTTATAATTGTAGCTTAACACCTTACCTTTTTCATAGTTCAATTGTTGGACATAGCATGTTGGTAGGGAAATCAATTACTATGACAAAAAGGCTAGCATGGTTAGGCCTTTAGGTTTGGTATTTTGTTCTACAATATTATAATAATTCAATTTATTTTCTTCCTTAATTACTTATAATTGTGTCTTCATTGTAGTGTAGTTTACAAACTGACTCATATGAGTACGGTTACTATGTAATACAATGGATGTCAACCGTTGTACGTGCTCGTATCCCAAGTGGTTGGGAAACGGTAATAATTTGACTATATCAAATACTTATATGCAATTTTGTCTTAGTTTATATACTAATTTAAATTAATATCTTGTGCATAGAAATTCGATACCACTACATCAATCCCCACCAAGTCCATCAAATACTTAAGGATAACTTGTGCAAAATACTTTATACAAATGTACAATAGTACTTAGTATATCTATTTATGGTAGCATATGAGATTGTAATGAATAGTACATTAATATGAATAATATTTAAGTATTTTTCCATATTTTTTGTTTGAATAGAATTTGGCTTTTGTTTCTGGTTGGTTCTGGTTTTCTGGTTGAAAACTTGCAGGTTTATTGTGTTGGATATGAAAGAAACAGAACTCGTACTTAAAAAAATCGACACCTTTTATGCCTCGGTTGTAACCAAAACTAAGGCAGAAGGTTATTTCATTTTTTTAATAACAAATATGCCTTGGTTGGGACATAACCAAGCTAGTAAATCACGCTTTCTGCCTCGGTTGGACTAGACCCAAGATAGAAAGTACATTTCATTTTCCTTTTTTTTAAAAAAATTTTTGATGCCCAGTACCCCTTACTTATAGAGGGAATCGAGGCAGTAATGCTCAAATATGATTCGGTTCATAACCGAGGCATAAACAACTACCTTTTTACCTCGCCTACATATGCCTTGGGTGCGCCAGCCCACCACCCGTCCATTGGCTGAACAGGTTGAAGATCCTAACATGTTTTCAGATGTCGAGTTGACGTGACCCAACCCGATTTTGACGAGTTAGAAATTGGTGGAGCTAAACGGGTGGGGCTGTCGCGTTTTGACATCCCTAGTTGTAATTAAGCTTAATTACTACTTTGGTCTCAAATCGAAGAGGACAAAATTGAATTGTTTAAAAAAGAGAGGACTAAATTGAATCAAAAATAATAAGGAGACCAAATTGAATATTTTTAAAAAATGAAAGATTAAATTGAACTAAAAAATAATAAAATGAACCAAAGTAACACGTTAAAGGACTAAATCAATAATTAAGCATTATTTATTATATTATATTTTTATTATTATTACTTATTATAAACACATTATTAATTTAAATTATTATATATATATATATATATATATATATATATAAGTCAAATAATAATAATAATAATATATAATATCTAATTGTTAATGATATATATATATGTATATACATAAAGTTTGAGAAATAATGGATTCCACCACCACAAAACTCTGATGATGATAAAGTTAAATTTGTAAAAACATCCTTTATTTTTGCAGTCTGTGAGAGATGGTTTTTTATGCTATCTTGCAAATCAGTCCATTCATTCGCTATTAGATAATTAGAAAGGAAAATGAGAAAAATTTCCAATCCATCCACACAAATCAATGGATTTTAACGATTCACTCAAACAAACACTACTATAGAGTTTAGAATAAAGAAAAGAGTGTCTTTACAAGAGGGAAAATTAAAAGAACGTGAGGGAAAAAGTAAAATAAGACTTATTAAAATTATTTGTTAAGTGGGGTTTGAGATAAGCCTACTATATTTCGTTAAGGTTTAATAATAAACCTTTGAAACTTAACGAAGGTTAAAAAACCTCAATTAGTTTAATCCTTTGTTGAGGTTATATTAACCTCAAGTAAAAAACCTTTGTTAAATACAACTTTTTTTTTGTTGTGAAAGGTGATCTAAATGTTCCTTTATATAAGCTTAATTACTCGTTTCGTCACCACTTTTATTTGAACATTTCAATGTCATCTCCGCTTTTAAAAAAGTTTCAATTTTTCTAATTTTTGGAAATTATCAACTGCAACTTAACTTTTAAAAAATTGTCTCAGTTAGGTTCTTTAAAAAAAGAATTACTAACAACGTTAGCGATATGTCAAGTGTCAATTTATGATTTTTTTTTGTTTTTTAATTTGTTTTAAATTTTTTAATATTTTTTCCAAATTTTTTTATGCCACGTGTCAAGTCTCTTGTGTGACATGTGGCACTTAGTGCCACATGGCAACATTGACATGTGTCAATGTCAAATGTTATTGTCTTAATTTCAATTTATTTCCTATATATGTCTCTTTGATCCAATTTAATCCCCACATATGTCTTTTTGATTCAATTTAGTCCCAATTTTTTTTCAAATTACACTAATACCCTTTCAAAATTGAAACCAAATTTATTATTTATATAAATTTTTTACTGATAGTTTTATTAAAACTTTCTTCTTAACATATTACATTGTTATATATTATTAATCCATGTTTTATTAATCTATGTTTTTTTATAATATTAAAACTAATTAAATATAAATACTTTTACGATAAAAAATGAGTATTTAAAACTAATATATTATTAATCCATATTTTCTATAAAAATAAATTAATTAATACCATTTATATAAATAATAAATTGATCTTCTTTTAATTAGGACCTAATTTATTATTTGTATAAATGTTATACTAATATTCTATAAATATAAAATGAATATATTTATGATATAATTTTAATTATTTAATAAAATAAAAACCATGCTACTTTATTAATGAATGTTTCAAAATTAATTAAATACTACTTTAAAGAAGAATGTTACATAAAAAGAAAAGTTTGACTCCTGAACCATCTAATGTAACAGACTTAATATTTTTCTTCTTTTGACAAAAGGTACATCAGTTTCAGAGAATTCTTATCACTTTTACACAACATATATGACCTCATCCTAATAATATAAATATGTGCCTCATGCAAAAAGAGTAATAAGATATACTAGAAGAAATAGTAAAACAAAACAAGGCAAAGAATGGCTTTGATGAAAGTTACTTTGGTAGCAATTGTTTTTGCTTTGATAGCATGTAATGGTAAGGTGTTTGAGTTTTTTTGTTCACTTGATAAATCATTTTTGTGGCATGCAATGTAGATATTACACTCTTAATTCATGAGATTTAATGTTTGAATACATAATAAAAATATACACATATAGTTTTATAGTTTACATGTTAAAATTTGATACTTAACATGATTTTATATATATTCTAATGATGACATGTGTTTTTGTAGGATTTGTCTTAGGTAAGGAAGAATGTAATGAGAGCAAAGATTGCAAGGGAAAAATAGATTTATGCAAAGATTCAGCTATTTGTGTTAATAAAGTTTGTCGATGCTCGGTGAGCATAGTAGGAAAGCAAGATCAAAAATGTAAAACTGCTGCTGATTGTCCATATTGTCCTCCAGGATTATGTGATAAACAACATTGTGATGTAACCACCGGTAAATGCTCATGTTTGTGTTAACGACACCGAGAAATTTATCAATAAAAATGCATTTGGAAATGACTTCAAATAAATAATACAACTTCAGAATTCTTATCCCAATTAAAACTTTTTTTTAGGTTTTCTTTACACGTTTAAGAATATAATTATTGGAAGACTGAATCTTTAACTCTTTTGATCAATATTCACGTGGGTTGGAATTCATCCTAGCAGACACCGAAGTTTGAACTTTTTCTCCCATAAAGTTATATAATGTAAATAAAATATTTATAAATGTTAGAAGTTAAACATTATTGTTATAAAGTTATGTTATGAGTGTCTAATAAAACTTAAACAAAAATATTTGTTCATACAAGATTCATATATAAAATAAGTCTTTAAGAATTTTATCTTATGCTCTTCCTTCATATGCATATCCTAAATCTAGACAAGGATTTGCTCATATATCTAATACATGCATAGTAGGTGACATTAGCAATATCACAAGCCTAAGTTCCTCAAAATCAAAATGTCATCATATTATTATGAAATATTTAAACTAGCACAAATGGGAAAATAATTATTTCAATTCCTCATTGTGTCATCATATGCATGCACCGCGTACACATATATTTATTTGGATCACACATGAATCCACATATAAAGGATATTTCCTAAGATATTGATGCCTTTCGAAAAATAATTATTAAGCAATTCTTATTAGAGACTAACACCTTTAATATTTACCACTTTTGAGCTCCATGAGTTCAGGCTATTTAAGGTATTCAAATTTTGAGTTCATAGTGTGTCAAATGTGCAATAAATATTATTGTTTATGACTAAGACCGTCTATGAAAAAAAGGATTTTTTTTATAGGTTTGAATACTTAATACATCATTTATTATTGTCCATGTGAGTCATCTCATTCATGACTTGAATTCACATATCATACAAATAGATGTAATTCAAATCTCTATCGTCATTTAGTTTAATCAAAGCAAACAAATTAGTGAACAATACGATTTAATATTTTCTACACGTAACATAAGCATAAAATATCCAATTAATCGAGAAAAGAATAGTAAAACCACATAATGTAAGAAGTCAAAATGATGTCTTTCGATGAGTAAAAGCATTTTCATTGAGTGAATATGTCAAATGAAGCACCTATTTAACTTAATATAATCAAACAATTTTGTTTTAGTTGGTTTACTTTCGCTTAGCAAGGCTATCAAATAAAACACTCATTAGAATGGATCAAACAATACTCTCACATAGTAACTCAAATGAACCCTTATGCACTAACACCTAAACCCTTCAAGAAACAAAATTGTCTTTCTTGAACTTCAAACAACATTCTCAGCTTATTTTATAAGATTTTTGCTCCCAACATAAAATAACTAATCTATCCTACTTTTAAGACTTAAAGGAAAAAAAACCTCAATTTGAAAGAGGGAGAAAAATGTAGTCCAACCTAAAATGATACACTCCAAACTTAATGGGTCCCTAAAGAGTATTAGTTGTACATTTTTTTAGATTAAAGAGAAAGACTTTGTTAAACCAATTGAGCGAGATGAAATAATTTTAAAACTTATCTCCGATTTTATAAACTTAGAGTGCAATTTTCTTGAAACTAATTGAAACAAGAGTTATAAGATCAATAAAAGATTATATAGATAAACAAAAAAAAAAAGTTATGCTAGTTGAAATTACCAATTATCTTACATCTAGTCTCAATTTTCCCTTAAGAAAAAACTAGTTCAACTATTCAAAAACAAAAGTTTGTACAAAGAAAATACAAGACTCTAGAGGATATCAACCTCAATATTACCCTAAATGTCAAAGAGGATCTTTGTCCTATCCACTCTTGACTCACTTAAGAGGATCTTGGCCTTATTCACTCTTTGACTATCTAAGAAGACTTCTAGCCTGATCAACTTAACCAACAATCCAAAAAACACTATTGACACTCTCAGCAATTTACAAAACAAACACAAACCTAGAAATAATCTTGTAAAGATAGTGAAAAGAAGAAACCATGGGAGAAAAACTTGGAACTTAATTACAACATAACACGACATACCCTAAAAACTAACCATATGAGTATGACGAAGAGAAAACACTTGAGAATTCTTTGAAATCTTTTCGAGCACTTTGTGATTGCATTTTGATCTTAGAAAACAATTGTAAGAATATCTTTGATTTATTGCAAAATTTCTTACAAAGATTAAGATTAATACTCTTTTTATAATGTTTGAAAAATGCAATTTGAAAACAGATGTTAACATATATAATTAATTACATTAGCTGAAAATCCTTTATTCTAATAGAACTTTTAAAAGATATTGTAATGTCTGTCTAAAATAATTTATTATTACATCTTTTATTCCATTAGACACGGTCCTTATTAATTACAAAAATTGATTAAATTTATTATAAAAGGAATCTAAACGGTTATATAACTGGTTACATGAAAACTTGAAAAACACTATGTTTTATGTTTCTTCCTACATAATCACTTATATTGTTCTTAGAACCTCTAAAGAACAATTTAACCCATTATGTAATAGATGAAAAGTTCTAAAGTTCATTTTTAACTTACTTTAACATTTTAGAAAACGTTTAAATAATTTCACTCCAATAAATCATGTAAAATTTAGCTCATGTTTGATAATAGCAATAAAAATAGTTATAAACGTCGTAAGATAATGTAAGTTGCGCCATTTTAAAGAGCCATTCTTTTCGATGTATTTAATTTTTGTTTGAACAATTATGACGATTTTAACATTCGTAATTTACCTCAGAAAATCATCACTTTAGATAATGTAATATATGGCGGTTGTTGTGGTAGTTTGCTTGAAATTGTCCCATTTTTTCTTTGTGATGACCTGAATTGTGGCGGTTTTCAAATCCGCTGCAAGCGTGAATTGTGGCAGTTAAAATCGCCGCATTTGAAGAAAGTAACTGCTAGAATTTATATTGTTTTTTGTAGTGATGTACTCTAGAGTTCAAACAAGTACCTTATGTGAAAAACTCAAATTAAAAGTAAGAAATTTGTAGACTAAGCTTGAATCTTCATAATTATCTTTAAAAATTATGAAAAAACATTTCTTAATGTTGAGGTTTTGTTCAGTACCAACACCTTTACCGTCACCAATAATTTTTGGTCGGACCCCTTGTATAACAGAAGAACTGCATGCTTTTACGCTACACAAAAAACCTTCAAATTCCTTGTGGGTAGTTGCAAAATACTAGATGCACATGCAACTATTCTTACTCATATTCTACATGATAATGAGGAATATCAAATGTTGGTGCAAAATATG
>Ga0214543_1006795_pt1 | contig 20124 bp, 14 predicted proteins | sample CNSS2metaG_FD_160094 | JGI IMG/M metagenome (GOLD analysis project Ga0214543, IMG submission 160094) | Root nodule microbial communities from cowpea collected in UCLA plant growth center, Los Angeles, California, USA - CNSS2 | ecosystem: Host-associated > Plants > Roots > Nodule | place: USA...
TTCTTTACTTTTTCTCGCTCTTCGTTCTCTTTTCTCTCTCCTTCTTTCTCCTCTCTCTCGCTCTTTTCTTTCTCTACTTTTTCTCTCTTTTCCTTTGCTTCATTTTCTATAAGTGTTTCCTTCTCATTGGCTCTTTTTAGCTTTCGCTCTTGCCTTCTTTTCAATACATCTAATTTTTGCATTGTCCTTTCCTCCTTTTCTCTCAAGTATTAAATGTAGTTCTTGAGGTCTTCATGAGTCATGGGACTTGCATCCCCATTAGGACATTGATGAGTTTCATGCCCATAGCCTTCACATTTGGAACATCTAAGTGTACTTATCTTTGGCAATGATTTTCTATCAGAATTGTGCTTCTGTTTAATACTAGCAATCTTGCCAATTAGCTTTATAATTCTGGATTCCAAGGCATTAATGTCTGCTACCAATACCTCATAAACACTAGGTGTATCTCTACATGTCAGTCTCTTGGTACGTTCAAGTCCTTGAACCAAATGATCTTGGTTAGGAGTAGGATAATTTAAACCATATGTTAAACCAGTTCCAGAAGGATGCCTTTGTGGAAACATTTTTCATTACTCAATATTTGCTAATTCTTGCAAGAAAATGTTAGTATAATACAATATATTTAGGACCTCACCACTCTGCTAAGTGTTTCACTCAATTTTCTACTCGTGTATCACACTTATAGGCTTTTTCTTGAATGTACTCTCTTGCCTTTTACCACTCAAATTCCCTTTAGGGCTTGGCAAAGAACTCTAGTAACTTAAGCAAAGAGTTAATAAACAATGTGAAAAATGTTGCAAGATTTAAATCTTGACTTTAGAGGACAAAGAAAATTCAAAACTCTAGACAAAACTTCAAGGAATTTTAAAGATACAAAACAAGAAAATTAAAATTAGAAAATAATAGGACTACCAAAGATATTTAAATGAGACAACACGGAAACTCTAAGAAAAAGACTGATTGCAAGTAGATGTCAATAAACCACAAATAAAATTGTAACAAAAAGTTGTGTTGAACTCCCTTTTTTTTTATTTTTTTTGGATCCTTTTTTTTTTCAATACATATTTTTTTTCCTTTTAACTTTGATCCAAAAAAAATTTTTGTTGTATTTTTTTTTTTTACAATTCAACACAAAAACAAACTAAACAATTTATCCTTCAAACCCTCATACTCGTGTAAATCAAAGTAAGTGCACTTGCAAATCCCAAACACAAAAACAAATAATTTCCACGAATCAAATGTAGAAATACACAATTTAAAGAGAGAACAGAAAAGAAAAAAAAATACGCCAAATAAAAAAAATCAACCAAATTGGAAACAACCTTAGGGGTTTTACTCCTTACAAATGAAACAAACAAAATTTAAAACAAAACACAGAACAAGCAGACATTGAAAATTTGTAGTTTTTTTTTCATACGACAGAAAAATAACATAGAAGAGGAAATTCAAACCAGAACCTTGCTCTAGATACCAGATGATACGATCCTATCCAGGAAAGAGTATGATCGTTTCTGAATTTGAATCCTCAAGAGGCACGACACGAATAAATCAGAGAAGAACGCGGAATAAGACAGAGATGGAGGACGCCACAATCTAGCAGATTGATAAGTCAAGTGAAGATTCGCCACAAAGATGTTAATCTTTGATAAGAACCAGAGGCCTAAGCCAAGAACAAAGGGAACTCTCTCTTTAATGAAATCAAATTCAATATATGACTAAAAGTGTCTACAATAGTTTTTGGTACCTCTATATATAGGTACATGAGTTAAAAAAAACCTAAGAACCCTACAAGAAGGCCCAAACCAAAACATAAACTACTTTATAAAAGAAAGTCCAAAGCCCAAAAACATAACTTATTTTCTAAAAGAAAACCCAAAGTTTAAAAATATAAATTAATTTCCTAACAATTATCCTTCAAGAGTGCTTCAAGCCATGATTTTCATATCTTTTGAATTTCCACTTGTAGTTGCTTGTAGTATCAAGAGTCTTGAATAGATGTAATTTTCCAATCTTTTGCTCCTTGTCATAGGTCCTTTGAATTATAAATGTTCATCTTTAAATTCTTCTTATATGGAATCTTGGGATAGTGCTCTATCATTCCCTCCTTCTTGAAGAGAATTTGTCCTCAAATTTGTCTCACTTGAAGATTCTTTATCAACTATCCCAAGATTCCATACAAGAACTTGAAGATGAACCTCTTCAGAATTTATAGGACCTATGACAAGGGCAATGAGCAAGAGATTGGAAGATCAAATCTATTCAAGGCTCTTGATGCTATAAGCAATATGAAATTCAAAGAATATGAAGATCATAACTTGAAGCACATTTGAAGGATAGTTTTTAGGAAAATTAGTTTATGTTTTTAGACTTTGGGTTTCCTCTTAGAAATTAGTTATGGTTATGTTCTATGTTTTTGGGCTTTGGGCTTTCTTTTATAAATTAGTTTATGTTTTTGCTTGGGCCTTCTTATAGGGTTCTTAGGTTTTCTTAAACTCATGTGCCTATATATAGAGGTACCAAAAACTATTGTGGACACTTTTAGTCATATATTGAATTTAATTTCATTAAAGAGAGGATTATCTTTGTTCTTGGCTTAGGCTTCCGGTTCTTATCAAAGATTAACATCTTTGTGGCGAATCTTCACTTGACTTATCAATATGCTAGATTGTGGTGTCCTCCATCTCTGTCTTATTCCACATTCTTCTCTGATTTATTCGTGTCGTGCCTCTTGAGGATTCAAATTCAGAAATGAGCATACTCTTTCCTAGATAGGATCATATCATCTGATATCTAGAGCAAGGTTCTGGTTTGAATTTCCTCTTCTATGTTATTTTTCTGTGATATGAAAAAAAAATTACAATTTTTCAATGTCTGCTTGTTCTGTGTTTTGTTTTAAATTTTGTTTGTTTCATTTGTAAGGAGTAAAACCCTTAAGGTTGTTTCCATTTTGGTTGAATTTTTTTCTTTGGCTTATTTTTTTCTTCTTTTATGTTCTCTGTTTAAATTGTGTATTTCTACATTTGATTGTGGAAATTATTTGTTATTGTGTTTGGGATTTGCAAGTGCACTTACTTTGATTTACATGAGTATGAGGGTTTGAAGGATCAATTGTTTAAGTTTGTTTTTGTGTTGAACTGCAAAAAAATAATAATAATATATATACAACAAAAAAATATTGTGGACACTTTTAGTCATATATTGAATTTGATTTCATTAAAGAGAGGATTCTCTTTGTTCTTGGCTTAGGCCTCCGGATCTTATCAAAGATTAACATCTTTGTGGCGAATCTTCACTTGACTTATCAATCTGTTAGATTGTGGCGTCCTCCATCTCTGTCTTAGTTCGCGTTCTTCTCTGATTTATTTGTGTCGTGCCTCTTAAGGATTAAAACTCAGAAACAATCATACTTTTTCCTGGATAGGATCGTATCAACATATAATTGGTAAAAATTCACATTATCTTTGATTAAACTTCATTTTTTCAAATAGATATCAAGTCTAAACAAGAACAACGCGACTTCAAGTAATCTTCTTCATGTTTGATAGATTCATTTCCTAATTCATAATGTTGAACCTTGCCACTTTATATTTTAGGAATATCTATTGATTTGTTTGCAAAAAATCAACCTATGCCAATTTCCTAAGGTGACTATGTTCTAGTTTTTATTATTTTGATGTTCTTGATTAGAATGATAAGTTTTATATGTTTTATATATATATATCTATCTCTCTCTCTCTCTCTCTCTCTCTATATATATATATATATATATATATATATATATATATATATATAAAGTTTTTCATTAGTTCAATTCAACCACTTCTTGAATTCAACTTATTTTTCGAACATCATCTAGAGGTGGTACACCATTCTTTTTCCACTTACAAGTTTTCTCTTCTCATGCTTTTTTTTCATTCATATTATCCTAATTGTAAGTTCTTGTTCTTTCTTGTTCTTAGTCTACCTTCAATTTGTAATTAGAATTATTAACTTAAAGTTGATTATGAAACCATTTCATGATAGCAACAAATGAAGAGATTCAACTCTCTTTTTTTTTTCTCTATTTTTCATATGTATGTAGGTTTCCTTAAACTTTTAAGTATGCTATCATATTATTAATTATTATATATTATATCTAATGGGTTAAATTAGCTTTTGTAGGATGAATCATTGTTAAGTGTTTCATTCATTAAAATATTGTTCTATGTTATTTTGATCTAATATATTTATACTTTATAAATATATACAATCTCAATTTAATTGGTCACTATATTTACTTAAAAAATGAAACAATATATTCATATTTCACCTTAATAGAAGTGTTTGTTACATACCTTTGTATAATAATTAGAAACAAGTTAATTTTTTTATCTAGCATTTAAAAGTGAAATAGATGCCTCATTGACTGAAGAAGATGTTTGTCTATTAGAAGAATCTTCCCCTTCTTTTGAGATCTTTCTAATTAAGAAACCAGGCTCCTTAGGTTCAGGTAAAGCATTTTCGCTAGTCAACATAACAACAACTGATGTCATGTTTGGCCTATCATTTGGATGATGTTGTAGACATAAAAGACCAATTTGAATACATCGTACAACTTCAAACACATTATATGAGTCCTCCAAACAAGCATCAATCAATTGCTCTGGAGTACCCTCTTTCCACAAACTCCATGCCTACAATAAATTAATACATTTGTTAAATGAGGTTAAATGATATGATTAATGAGTCTTTCAAGGGAGAATCATTGGAAGATACGACACCAATGAGAAACAAGTCCTACCCATATAAGAAAATGACATCATTTTTAACTCAAAACCTTAAAGCAATGAGTTTATGCATCTTCATTCTTATATGTTGTTCAACTTTCTCATTTCTACCAATGTGAGGCTTAGACTCACACATTCTCAAGAAGATTTGTATATTTTTAATACTTACATGATCAATGAGGTTATGGTTGTTGTCTTGGAAGGTAAGTGCTCTATTTTTCTTTCCACTAAGAATTTCTAGTAACAACACTCCAAAGCTGAACACATCCGATTTTGTAGAGAACAAGCCATCAATAGCATACTCAGGTGCCATGTAACCACTAAAAGGAATAACAAAAAATTAATTTCATATCTAATTAATCATTTAACATTAATATTAAGATACTTACTGAGTTCCAACTATGATGCTTGTACTTCCTTCAACTTGATCACTTCCGCATATTCTTGCAAGGCCAAAGTCAGAAATTTTTGGATTCATATCATTGTCTAATAAAATATTACTTAGTTTGAGATCTCTGTGTATGATCCTTAATCTAGAATCTTGATGAAGATAAAGAAGCCCTCGAGCAATTGCATTCAAAATGTTGAAACGCATTTGCCAATCTAAAAACCTACTTTTATATGTATCTGTCAAGATTGTTCAAGAAGTCATTAGTGTTTTCTTTCCAAAGTTACCCCAAAAAATCAATCTTTATTGTACTAAAAAAAATAGAAATCTTACCAAAAATAATTAAATCAAGACTTTTGTTGGGCATGTATTCATAAAGTAGCATCTTCTCCTCATGTTCAATGCAATAACCAATAACCTTAACAAGATTTCGATGTTGAAGTTTAGCACACAATATAACTTCATTTCTAAATTCTTTCAAACCTTGTCCTGAACTTCGTGAAAGTCTTTTGATTGCAATTTCTTGTCCGTCTACTAATGTACCCTAAATTTTATATAGTTAAAAAATTAAAAATGATGAGATTCATGAGTTTTATTTAACTATATTAACAAAAGAAAGCTTCAAAAATTACCTTGTATACAGGTCCAAAACCACCTTCACCAAGCTTATTCTCAATTGAAAAGTTATTAGTGGCTTTAACCAATGTAGCAAGATCAAAGAAAGGAAGCTCCAAATCTTCTTGTTTTCCTTCATTTTTATCCACGGTTGCCATTTTTGTTTCCGTTTTCCCTTGAATTTATTAAACGAGATCAGTATCCTTATGTCAAAATAAAATAAAAAATTTGACTCAAAGTTATAATCACATGAAGACCTCATTTAAATCCATGCATTCAATTTTTAGGCTTCAACTCACATTGTTTTTAAATGAAAGTCTCAAAATTCTTAAAAACTACAAGTACTTTTAAAAACTAATTTATTTTTCTAGTGTTAGTCTCTAAAAAAAATAGTTAAAAAATTGATTTCATGTTAAAATTAATTTAAAGGTATGGTTTCTAACCTTGATTAGTAATTGTAATGGGTAGTGTCCATTTATAGGGTAGTAATAATGATATTGATAATAGTAAAGAGTGTAGAAAGTGCTTGTGATGGTTGGGGTGAAGTGATGACAATATTAATGATTATATTAAAAGTAATAATAATGATGATATTGGTGATAAAGCTAAATTACAATTTTTTAAAATTTTGGATTAGTTAAAATTAAAATTTAGTAGAAAAAAAATGCTATTTAGATCCATTGTTTTGAATGTGTTTTCTTTTGAAACAAATAAAATGCATTTCAAAAAAACCTAATCATTTTAAGTTAAGTGAGGGGCTCAATTTTAGAATATGTAATACATTCTAATTAATCAAGTTCATTGTATATCAAGGAGAAACACACACAAAAAAAAAAAAAATTTCCTTAAATAAGCAAGTTCACTCAGTGTTTATCTACAATTAGTATAGTTCCAATACCCATTCAAAAGTGACTAAAAAAGTAAAAAAAAATAATAATACTAATAAACAAAGGTAAGTATTAAGTATTTTCTGGCCAAGAATTTACCTTTATATCTTCGTTTGGTGATGTAAATGCAGAATGTTAATAGCATCACAAACACCAACGATGCGACGGCTGAAGCCACCGCGATTACCTTTTTCCTCCGGCCCTGTTTACCATCTGCACAATGATTCAACAATTGTCAGCAAAAACAAAAAAAAAAAGTGATTACTGAAGGCCCACAAACTAATATCGTACTAAACATTAAAAGTTAATAATATATCATTTAAATAACCCATTTGGATTATATTTTTGATCATCTTAATATTTTTTTTTTCAAGTTTTAATTTTCGTAAATTTTATTTAATTTAATACTTTTTAATTTTGTTTAAATGATTAATAGTTTAACTTTTTAATTTTTAATTTTGATCTCAATAATAAAATTTATTATTAACATTAATTATCAAAATTTTATCTAAAAAAATAATTTTAAAATTGATTTTCAATTAAAAAATTATCTCTAAACATATTTTTTATGACTCAAATAAATCATCATTATATACAAATTTTCTTATAATATAAAACACCGACAAAGAATGTTATTAAACCTAAAATCAATAAAAGTAATTTGCTATTTTACAATAATAACAATATTATTTCTATTATTAACAACTAGCATACTCACAAGCACGATCATGCATGTGTGTATGCATTTTCTAAATATGCATGATATATTAGTAAATGATGATAATATAATGTTTTTAAGTTAATATATAAAATAAAATTATATTTATTAAAAATAAAGTGAAATATATCAGAAAAAATAAGAAATAATGGTTGATAAATAGAGAAAAAAGAAAAAGCGGAAATAGATAATTTTTTAAAAAAACTTGTAAATTGTAACGATTAATTTTAAAAAATTTAATAAATAATTATATTTTAAAAAATAAAATTAGTATTTTAAAATATGAACACAAAAAGAGGAAATCTCTTTATATATTATTATAGATTTGATATTTTACGATTACTTACTATTATTAGCATAACATTATATTTTCGATTACAAAATAATAATAACGTCATTTAATTAATAAAAAAATTAAACAAAAGAATATGTAAAAAATTAGAAAGAAAAATAGAAGTAATCAAATTTAAGAAAAAATTAAAATTTAGTTAATGCCGAGAAGAATGAGTGGATGTACCTGTTTCCGAAGTGGCAATTCGAACATACAAATCTTGTCCACTCTCGATAACTCTGAGATCAAAAAGATCCCCAAACCAAATAGAGCACCCACTCCCTCCATTTCTGGTGTCCAGATTCGAATACGCACTGCAAGAACAATTCCTCAAACACCTATCCCTACACTCCTCAAGCGTCATACTCTGATTCACCCAAGAACCAGTGGTGTTCGGCAATTTCATAGCCCCAAATCTGCGAAACCCATCTCTGTCTTTCACCCCACACTTCCACTCCTCACTCCGCACGCACCCTTCTCTCCAATCCATCGCGTTCCACTGCTGCAACCATTTCGGCACGAACCCATCCAGGCACTGGCAAATCGGCGACCCCGCGATCGCGCACTTTCCGTTGGGTCCGCACGTGTTGTACACGTCGCAGCTGTCTATCGGCAGCGACTGGTAAATGGTCCAGGCTTTGGCCTCCGGAATCCACGTGACGCGGTGGCGGAGATAGAGGGTTTGGTTCATGACGATTATGGTGATGACGGAAGCGTTCCGCAGGGTGTATCGGTAGTAGACTTGGTCTGTGTTGTTGACGAAAACGTAATCGTAGAGTGGGTTGTTTCTGGGACCGTATACCCCGCTGAACATGTTCCCGGTGTAGGGTCCTGTCCTGAAGTACTCGGTTTTGCCCTTCCACATCACGATGTCGGGGTTGCTTCCTAACTCCACCCCCCATGTGAAGTCCCCGGAAGATGGATCGTCCCATGTTTTCCATGCTGTTAGTTTCCGGTTCAGACCGGTTTTCAAGTCCCACCCAAGTTTCATCCCTGTTCATATCGTCACAACAATCAATAATCTCAATCATCCTATATATATATTTTTTATTTACTTTAATAATTTATTTTCTGAAACAATTTAATATGAATCATTTATTTAAAAAAATATAATCATACATTTTAATTAATCAATAATTCACACTAAATCACATCAAAAATTATATAATATAAGAAACAAAATAAAATTCATAATTTCATTGATACATACTTTTTATAACAAATCTTTACACACTTTTTTTATTTTATGGTCATTATTTTCCATTTAATATTTTCATTTTTTTATAAATATAAAAATTAAAATTTTCTTATTAACTAAATACTCTTATTTTTCTTAACAAAATTGAAATTGAAGAAAGAAAATATTAAAAAGCCATAAGAAAATTTAGAGTTGTAATATTTGATTTGAAAGAGTTTAAACAAATTGATTTAATCATAAATATTCTAAAATCTTTCGACTTAATTAACTATCATAGGAAATCGTTTTAAAATATAATTTTCATCTTATACACATACAACCTATATTAAAGTTTGAAATTTCAATTCTTTATTAAATTTTTGGACTTAGACGGGAATTTGAATTTTTTATTAAGTTTTTGTTCTCTTATATAACTATTAAAGTTTGAAATTTTGAATTCTTTATTGAATTTTTTATGTGCAACTTATTTTAAAGTTTGAAAATTTGAATTTTTTATGTGCAACTTATATTAAAGTTTGAATATTTGAATTCTTCATTGAATTTTTAGTATTTGGTATTGCTGCTTTTAAAAATATACTACCAATACACTAAAAGTCTTCAAAATATACTATCAATACAATAAAAGAATAACACACAAAATTCAAAATTCAGTACATAATCTTGACTCTAAAGATCCATTAAAGAATTTAATTAAAGTTTGATTTGAAAGAATTTAAACAAGTGAAACTGCACTACAATTACTCTACACTTCTTTCAACTTGACTATTACCAGGAATCATTTTAAAATATAATTTTCATCTTATCTTACGTACAACTTAAGAATTGTGTACATACATGTTTTCCTATCACTATATAAAAAAAAATACTTTCGTTTATTTTCTTTTAAATAACTATTAAAACTTAATATTCTCCCAAACTACTAATATTTTACCTGTTTTTTTTTTATAACTTCTGACATCTTATTTGTCCTCACCTCATTTTAATCACACGAGTTATTTTAAATTTAAATATGCTAAATAATACTTCAATCTTAAAATAAAACGAGATAAAAAAAATGGGTATATATTGAAAAGTATATTAAATTTGAAATTAGGGTATATTATTACACCAGTTAAATTTTAAATGAATGAAATAAAATAAAATAATATGACAAAAATACGGACACGTTAATGATTGTGTGTTTATGCTATAGTAAAGTATAATTGATTTAATATAAGCAGACATATCGAAAATATTGACATCTTCCACATTCTAAATGTATTTAGAATAATGAGAATAAGAACATGAACCATTTTAAAAATACTACCTAAAATTATAAAAGAAAGTTGTTAAAATTTAGTAGTCAAAAAATTATTTTTTTATTAAAAAATAATAAGTTTTTAAAAAGTAAAAAAGAAATTCAGTTTAATTTTTTTAATACAATAATAATAAAAAATAATTATGTATCTTCTTAATTATTTCATTTCACCCTCCTACCTGGTAACAGTGTGTCACAGGGAAAGTCAAAGCTCTGCCACAGAAAAACAGTCTCGTCATTTGCATCAGTTAGAACCAAGTTTCCAGAATCTAAGAGCTGCACAACTGGATTCGAAACCTTCTTCGTTGCATTTGCAGACCAAACAAGAGTCTCGTTCTCGGTGAAGAGTACGAGGTTTCCCTCTTGGCTTATGACAAACTTGTTTGTGCCGGAGTTGTTGTTGCTGCCGCTGTTGTTATTGTTGTTGTGTGTGATTGGATTGTCGCGGTTGGCCACCCAAACCACCGTTTTGACAGGGATGTTTTTGTACCAGATTCCGATGTAGCGCTTGTCGGAACTCCCTGGACTGAAAAAACCCATCTCGAAGGTTCCCTCCTTGGAAACCAAGGTGGTGCCATTGTCGGAGAGTGGTTCGAGCTGGGTGATGGTGAAAGCTGCACTGCAAATCTGAGAAAAGAGTAATAAAAAGTTGCAGATAAGAGCAATGGCCATTTCTCTGCACACTCAGAAATTGTAGAATAGAATGATTGTGTGCTACAATAACTGTTACTTGGCGTTGACTCTGCTTCTTGTCGGTTACGCCACTTTGCAAGCTGCGCCGCCATGTGTGACCTATTGTTTTGCGGAAACTAATGAACAATATCTGTTTTTTTTTTTTTCAGTCATCCGTTGAATATTGATTGATGACAGCTACCCAACATTTGAATATCGTTGTAAGAGTTGAACGTGATTCTTCTCGATACAGCCTTTCTTTTTCGGTTCTTAAAATAATTATATATATAGTATTTCAAATTGCAGTTTGATCACGATGTAACTTTTGTTAGAAGGACAAAGATAGTTTAATTTATTTTTTTTATTTATTTTTAATTTATTTCTTTGATTATTATTAGATTATTTATTTTAATTTTTTCAAATGATGTAATGATCTAATAGTGATTGAAGTGTTGAATTAAAAATAAATAAAAAAGAGTGGGTCAAAATATCATTGTCCTTGTTGAAATAATTTTGATTAAGTGTTAAATAAGAAACCATAAATCATTGTCTTCTATTTGCTTCATTACATGCACATAACACACTTTAAGTGAAAGTTGTACCTAAATAAAATCTTATGAGTTTATTTCTTATTGCGGAGAATGTTTTTACCCTTTTACATTTACCAATGAAGATTTCATAAAGTCAACATAAAAAATTTCTTGAAAGATACTTTATAAGCTGCTTCAATGCTAATGCACATTATGACGTATCTCATATCAATTTTGGAAATGTTATATGTCTTGTAGAATCTTATGCTTTATTTTAAGTTAGTTGAATTTTTTTTAATTGAGGCTTAATGTTTAGATACCATGAATTTAAAGAATAGATAAAAAATTTAAACATACATGCACTGTATGATGAAGTCTTGAAAATGAAAATTTTGAAATAAAGTCTTTCAACGAGTAAAAAATGATTTGTAATAGCTCTTGTTATTAATTTTGTATTTAAAAAATATTTCTAGTTGAAGGCGAGGAGAACAAGTGATTAAGAATTGCAAAAATACTATCAATTTCGTTGCTAAACCATTGTTTTCATTTGAATAACAAACTAGTAGAATGTTTTTAGACCTTACACTAATTGTGAGACGATGCCTCCCTTTTTAGTATGAAAAACTTTATAGTCTTTTAAATCTCTCCCTACACCAAATCATTAACCATAAGTGATTATGTTTTAAAGCCAAGAGTGACTACATTCCAAAGAATACTCAATCTTAATCAGGAGTGGTTATGGTTACAAATAATACTCTGTGTTGTTAGCTAGAAGTGATTGAGTTTACTCTGGATTGTTTAGCCAGAAGTGATCGAGATCCAAACAATACTCGAGTTTTTACCAATAAGTGAGTTTGTTCCAAATAATACTTAAGTTGTTTAGCTAATTATGATTGAGGTCCAAACATCATTTTCTTGTATCTTTGCAACAATAGTCTACTTAGTTGAACTCAATCAATTGATTGGGAACTTGATGTCGTATGCTATTTACAGGAAAACTAGTATTAAACAACTTGTGTAAATCTCATTCCTCGTCCCTCGTCTCTTTAGATTTCATGTTATTAATCTTCATCTAGCTTAAGAAGGAGTTGCCAAAACAAGTTTTGAAAAACATTTATGACAACACATATCAAATTTAAAGGTGCATTTGACTATCTTCATCAAACAATACGTTGAAGGAAACTACTTGATAGATTGTCTGTCAAAAATAAACTTTGTCTGTTAGCATCTATCTGAAAAAACTTTGCAAAATTATTTCAAAAGGTTTTAAAATACAGTTTAACCCTCTCTTTTTGTGTATTGACATATTTTTACAGATACGACTCTCTTCATCCTTGAAATAAAAAATCATTTGCATCTCATCTATATATCTAAAGAATATAAAATTTGTCTCAAATTCATCATCATTAGCTAACATCTATATTTGTACTTGTGGCATACTCACTCTATATTATTCCAAATGTTAATTATTAAATAATTTATTACAAAAAATAAAAAATAACAATAAGGGAAACATGTTATTACTAAGGATTTAATATAAAAATGATACATTTTATTTTCTTAAACAACAAGTATAATTATCTTTCCTAAATCTAATAAAAATTAATCTAAATAAGTTAAAATCTAAAAAAAATTAATCCTAAAATAAGTTAAAATTAGTCTTAGAGATAGTGTTACTTCTCTTTTGGACACATTATATTGAATGTGTCACTTTGTATTTCTGACTTATTTTTTTAATTTTTTAATATTGATGAGAAATATTTTCTCTTACCTTGTGTTTGGATAGAACATTTCAACCATGTTTAGAAATTGAAATGCTTTGTATTTGAATTGCTTGTAATTAAATTCCATTCATTTTTTAAATAACTTATTTGGATAAGGAAATTAAAATACCTTACATTTCAATTTCTTGTTTGGAAAAAAAAATTTGAATTTATTGTAAGATAAAAGTTAATTTTAACAATATTTATTTTATGCTTAATTATGTTTTGAGTTCGTGATAAATTTAGAAACATGCTCGACAACCCAGATGGGTCGGGCATACCCAACTACGTAACCGAATTGGTTAGACCCGACGACCCACCTGAGCTGGACCGACCGGGAAGCCCAGACAGGCTGGGTGGCCCGATGATCTAGAGGCTTGACGGCCCATACTGCACGATTGTGCCGTCAAGTTCGTCAATATGGCCCGGTCAAACCCGTCTAGGTCATTGGCCCAATGCTCCAGACGGGTCCGACGACCCGAACGGGCCCGACAACCTGGATGGGCCCGACGACTTGAACGAGCCCGACAATCCGGATGGGGCCGAATACCCGGGCATGGCCGAATACCCGGACGGGTTCGACGACTCGAACGGGTCCGTACACCCAAACAAGCCCAAAGACCCGGACGGGTCCGACGACTTGAATGGGCTCGACGACTTGGACACGTCCGACGACCCGGACAAAACCGATGACCTAGACGGGCCCGAGACTCGAACGGGCCCGACAACTCGTACGTGCCCTTTAAAATCGTTGGGTTCGTCAGGATAGTCTGGCTCGTACGAGTCATCGAGTCCGTCTGGATCGTTGGGACCGTCTCTGTCATCAAGCTTGTCCGGGTCATCGGGCCCGTCTGGGTCGTCGGTCCTGTTTGGGTCGTTAGACGTGTCCAAGTCGTCGGTCCCGTCCGGGTCCTCAAGCCCATCCTAGTCCTCGGACCTGTCCAGGTCTTTGGGCCCGAATGGGTGTACGAGCCCAATGATTTGGAAGGGCCCGTCCGGGTCGTCGGGCCCGTCTAGGTCGTCGGGTTCGTCCGGGTTGTCTGGCCCGTCTAGGTCATCAGGCCCATTCGGATCATCGGGCTCGTCTAGATCGTCGGGCCGTTTGGGTCATCACCTATCTGGGTCATCGGGCCCGTTTGGGTCGTCAGGTCTGTCCGGGTCGTCGGACACGTCCTGATCGTCGGGTACATCCGAGTCGTCCGGCCCGTCTGGGTCGTCGTGCCCGTCCGGGTCGTCTAGAATGTGAGGTTGAGTGAGAAGAATTTCAAATTTCACCTATTTTGAGGGTATTTGAATTTCTACTAATTTAGCTAATTGAAATCCTTCAAAAAAATGCTTGCATTTAAAATACTTTTTAATTTCTCTATCCAAACAAAGTATTTCATTACAAAGAAATCTACATTCTTAAAAAAATGAATTATTTCATTAAAATACTCTATCCAAACACGCATTCACATAATGGTCAGTGACCGCCTCTTTTTTTTTCGATACTATTAAAGTGAATGAAAACGATCAATAATTTTAACTAATTTCTGCAAAAGAATTATGTCCACAAATAAAAAATATGTTTAAAAACGTATTATAATTCCCGCTTTAATAATATTTTTATATATTTTTAAATAATTAAAGTAGAGAATAATATCGTTACGTGATGATTAGGTAATGTTTCTTCCATTTTTTTTAATATTATTTTTCTTTGAGAGTCAGAGAAGTTCAGCTAAGCAAAATTTCTAAAAATAATTATTTCAGTTTTCTCTTGATTTCCCAGCCTTCTTTATTTCTTTCTTGCTTCCTCCATACTTTCCTCTTATTGTGTTCAGCTTCGTCACTTTCTTTGCTTTTTCTCTTAATATTTTTTCGTCGTCTTTGTTAAATTAATATAAATGAAATCGTCAAATAATTTCTACGCAATCTTAACCCTAAAATGTAAATTTAAAAGAATAAGATATGACATAATTGGTAAATAAATTTCTCTTTCATAAAAAAAATGTTATAGAGAATGTTTTTATATTTTCATATTTATTAAGAACTTCAATGCAGTACATGTAGTACATTTAATGTATCTCTACATATATTTGTGAATATCAGAAGTCTTGAAGATGAAAATTTGAAGTGAAGTTTGTCGGCGAGTACTAAATGATTTATAATAACTCTTTTTTCAACTTTGTATTTAAAAAATCTTTTCGGTTGAAGACAATAAAAACAAGTGATCAAGAATTGCAAAAATATTATCAATTTTATTGTTCAAACATTGTTTGTGTTTGAATAACAAACTAGTAGAATATTTTTAAACCTTACATTAATTGTAAGACACTTCATCTCTTTCTAGTGTGCAAAAATCTATGTGATCTTTTAAACCTCTCCCCACACCAAATCTTTAATTAGAAGCCAATGTATTTCCAAAGAATGAATGCATTCTAAAGAGTACTCAATCTTAGTCAAAAGTGATTATTAGCTAGAAGTGATTGAATTTACTCTAGATTGTTTAGCCAAGAGTGATTGGGGTTCAAACATTAGAAAAGTTATATGAAAAAAGAAAAAGAAGGGTTTTGCAAATGAAACAAAATTAATTAAAGGCTAGAAAGAGAAAATTTGTTTGAGTGTTTTAATAATTTAAAATGGGATGAATACATATTCATTATCTTCCCCGGACTTAATTTAAGAAATTAAATGTTACTCGAACTATATCAACAATCAATTAATACAAGAATTTCTCATTAAAATTGGGCTTAAATACATTATTGGTCCCAAATTTGTCTCAAATTTCATTTACTTTGTTCAATTTAGTATTTATATTTTTGAAAAGTTCAAAAACATCCTAATTTTTGTAAATTGTGATCAATTTCGTCCTTTTTTGTGACGACGTTTAAATTGTCAACGGAAGATGAACTGTGACTGTCACGTGTTATTCCGTAATTTTTTTTTATTTTCTTAATTCTTAACCTTTTTTTTAATTTTGAAAAAGTTGTCCATGTGTCAAGTTAGCATTGTGACACATGGTAGTATTAGTATCATTGTCACGTGTTAACTCAGTATCATTGCCACGTGTTAATGTCAGTATCTTATATTCAATTCAGTCTCAATTTTCGTTAATTTTATTTAATTTACTCCCTATTCACTACAAAAAAATATTTTAGTTAATTTTGTTCAATTTAACACAAATATAGACTGAATTGAATATAAGACATGTGACATTAATATGTGGTAATGATACTATTTTGACATGTAACATTGACATTAGCTTGACACATGACACTGCTACTGTCATGTGTTACAATGCTAAGTTGACATGTGGACACTTTTTCTTTAAAATTAAAAAAATAAAAAAAAAATTAGAAGTGACACGTGACAATCACTTTTCACCTTCCTTTTGTTAAAAACAGATTTGTCTAATTATCTTAACCACAAAGGGATCTGAATTGATTAATAAGATTTTATCTAGTTTAAGATGAATCTTGAATAAATCTTTAGGTTTTAAAGCTCAATTAATCAATTTCACAGTTCTGGGTTAATGGACTGTTTAAATCAATCAAGAAAGATTAAGGGAGAGAAGAAGGAATCAAGACACACAATTTATACTGGTTCGATTCAAGGCAAATCTACATCCAGTCTTCTCATAAGTAACACACTTAGGATGATTCCACTAAACAGAAAGGATCCAAGAATTACAAGCACACCTATGTAATTCTAACCCCCAAAACCCAAGAACTTGATTCATCAATCAAGAACTCCCCCTAGGAGCAATGCATCCACACAATTGCACCTAGGCCTACACTTCAAACACTGAAGCAACTGTAATCAGAAATACAGAAAACAAAACAAGAAATGAATACACATATACTGTGCAGATTTGACAAGATGCTCCTTGATTCAAGCAAGACCCATCATGGTAGAGTCAACCATCAATTCTTCTTGGATCTGCACTTGAGTGATCTTCCAGAATATTCAGAAACTTTGTGACTCTCAGATGGCTCTGTTTCAGATGGAAAACTGCGTGATCTCTCCAATTTCTCCATCCACTAAAACAGATTCTAAAAACAGCTTTTATACAAAGATTTTTGTTGTCACTAATTTGATTAGCAATTTACCTAATCGATTATCGTGAGTATATTTTCACTTACTTTGTGTCATACTCACAGTTAATCCATTAGTTAAAAAACTAATCATATGCAGGATTACACAGTAGGCCTGAAATACATTTGATAAAGAGAAGCTATTTGCCTAATGCATATCCTAACTGGACCAAGCTATGTTTTATCCTAGACCAGTAGACATCATCAAAATTGTTCTTCATTCATGGGTGAAATAGCTCCCCCTTCCAACAATCTCCCCCTTTTTGATGATGTCCAAAACATGGACTGTGATAAGCCTGCCTGCAGCACATTAAGCAAATAACAACAACAGTACACAGTACAGGCACACAAGGTAAACAACAACATAGGCATATAACAGATATCACTTTCATTTTATGCTCCCTTATCAGTATAGCCTATCAATGCAGTGGCAAAATAATTCTCCCCCTTTTTGGATAGTAGCAAAAAGACATATTCAATATAGGATAGCGAAAAAAACTAAACAGCACAACAATGTAAGAGATGCAGCAGGAGATAATGCATAACAACCAAGATAATAACTGTGCATAACAACCAGGGTAAGCAGAGTATATAACACATTATAGTCCCAACCAAAATAATCCTAGGCTAAGGAAGCTATGCTAGGAGAACCTAAAAAAGGAAACACACACACCGCTAGGACTACTGGGATCCTAAGGTCAAGGGCTACAGACTAAGGCTATGAAGGTTGGTACACAAAAAGTAGGTGTGTGTGGGTAGAAGGCTAAGCTATTCTTCGTTAGTGGCATCCTCAAATTGCTCACTCTCACTACCTTCTACAGTGTCCACAGCAACTTCAGGAGTATGTGAGGCACGACCAGTGTTGAGTTGAGCCAGTTGTTGTTGAACAGAGGTTAGTTGGTGCTCAATGGACTCCAGTTTTGTCGTCCAAGTTTGATGCTGATCAAAAAGAGTCGTGACCATGCACAACATTTCCTGCTCGTAATGAGTTCTGGTGGCAGAAGAGGAAGCGTCAGCAGCATCCTCAGGGTCATTATCTAGTTCATCCTTGAAGCACCAGGCGTTGCCCTTAAAGGACATTCCCATGTGATGAAGGGCATTTGCCCCAATCAGGCTTGTGTGATTTGGAGTGTAGGAGGCCTCACCAGAGAAGTCCACTTTGTAGTGCTCGAGAACTTTGCACACGAATACGGCATAGGGCAGAGGATAGTTGGGTAGCTTGATGGCTTTCTGCATTGTATCAGAGACAACCTCATACCAGTCTACAAGAATGTTTGACTTGAAAGCATGGATAAGGAAGACGTCCTCTATTGTGAGTTGAGCATGGTTGCCGTTGCGGGGAACCAAAATCCAAGCAGTTAAGAATGCGAGCACCCGTTCATCCTTCTTCATCCCACCAGCGCGGAAGATACTATAGTCGCGTTTGGTTTTGGGATCCCTCAAGCAACCCTGGTAGATATCCAGGCGATTTGCCCCAGGAAACCCTCGATGGGCTGGAATGCCGGAGATGCGGAAGCCAGCAATGGAGGTCCAAACATCTGTGGTGAGGACAATGTTTACCCCTTTGACGTGCGAGGTGAGAAGATCGTCTTCACACGTGAGGTTTGCGTAGAAAACCCTAACCAAATCGGGGTAAATGTCACCTGTGAGTTGAACGAACGTCTCTAGGTGTTGGGAGGAGATAAGCTCTGGGAAGGTAAAGCCGTGATTGCGAAAGAAGGGTAGTTCGACTTGCTTGTGGTTGATGATTTTGCGATTGCGGAAGGATTCATTGAAATTTTCTTAAGCGTCGCGATCATTGATCCAGCCATCAATATCGGGATCCCGTTGCTTGGTGGCCATGCACTTGACACGTTCGCAAGAGGAAGAGGAGGATGCCATGAAGGAGTGGTGGAGGGTGTTAGGTGACGGTGCAGCAAAGGTGGAAAGGGAAAGGGAGGACCTAGGGTTTTTGAGAGATTAGGAAGTACCAGGATCCTAGGTTCAGAATTAAGACTACTATTAAGAGCAGGGAATTTACTTACCTAATGGATTAGCGAGCTCCTTTTGAGAAATTAGAAGGCAACTATGTAAAGCAATACTAACATAAAATGGGCTTAACCAAGCACGATAATGGATTAAGGCCAAAGGTAGGCATGCAGCTACACAGTCTGGACACAATATGCACACAAGCAGATGCAGAAACCAGAACGAGCTAGGTATGAAATTTTTTTTAACCATATATGCAGTATGCATGTAACTGGAAATGAACCCTAACAGTTTAAATATGATGCCAGTAACAGGTAATACACATGTAACAGAACATGAAAATGCACACACATATTTAACATTAGTTAAGTGAGCATAGTTAATAAGAGCAAGTGATGTCCAAAATACCCAATTCATTTCTCAGAGGGTAAAACCTCTCTCTGGCCAGAGGTTTAGTAAAGATGTCTGCCAGTTGATGTTGTGTGTCAATGTACTCAACCTTGCACTCTCCCTTGGATACATGATCTCTGATAAAGTGGTGGCGGATCTCAATATGTTTGGTCTTAGAGTGCAGTACTGGATTTTTTGTAAGGTTAATTGCACTGGTGTTGTCACATTTTAAAGGAATGTGATCGAGGTGGATGCCATAATCCTCAAGTTGGTTCTTAATCCAGATAGATTGGGCACAGCAGCTGCCAACAACTATATACTCTGCTTCAGTAGTGGACAGAGCAACACAGGCCTGTTTTTTTGAGTGCCAAGAGATTAGAGAACCACCTAAGAGATGGCAGGTTCTGTAACATCCCTATTTTTTTAATAAACTGTATTATTTATTTTAAATAAAACAATTAGAAAATCTTCTATTTTTACTAATGTTTCATATTTTATTATGATGTAGTTTAAACATTAAAAATA
>Ga0214543_1006800_pt1 | contig 20115 bp, 12 predicted proteins | sample CNSS2metaG_FD_160094 | JGI IMG/M metagenome (GOLD analysis project Ga0214543, IMG submission 160094) | Root nodule microbial communities from cowpea collected in UCLA plant growth center, Los Angeles, California, USA - CNSS2 | ecosystem: Host-associated > Plants > Roots > Nodule | place: USA...
GATTTCACTATACAAAATGACATTCAAGTGAAAGTAAAAGGAAAACATTTTATAGTCCAAAACCAAATGAAACTTGGAACAAAACTTTCTCGTAAAAGTTGAAAAAACTTTCCATAGAAAAAAAAAAGCTTTATGAATTTTCCAATCACTTGACAAGGTATTAAACTTTCAAATCACATAACAAAAAAACATTTTTTCCGAGATAGGTTCGTGTTGACCATAACTCTTAGATAAATGAAATATCACTATCATTACGACTTGTCCAATTTTTACCGAGTATTTAATTAAATAATTCTTGAAAACAAGGTCATTGAATATCGAATGCCCACAAACCTTTTCAACCTTTTTAAACAATGTGAAAGTAATGTAAACAGAAGACTTAAGAAAAGTCCACATATATGTCATGGCTAATATTGATTTGAAATTGAATCTGTCATCAATTGAAAATAAAACCATTAAATGGTTTTAACCAATCCTCTCCATTATGATCACGATTTCAATCTGACCTTTTATATGGTGAAATGAAAATAGTTCAAAATGAGTCTACTCACACATGGCTTAACAAGAGAGATTCTAATAATAGTACATAAGGGTATCATGTTAATTGATTTCTCTCTGATGCTAAACCACAATCAAGTGAAACCTTCAGGTTTGTGATTATTAATTTAAAAAGTCAAGAAATGCACCTCACCATTGTAGGATTTCATAAAGTCAAACAAACACACTCTGGTGGACAAAGAAAGGTTACTTCCATGACTAACCAATGACCATAAGTCGTATAACAAGAAACTTATCACTGAGGCAAAAGTTTACACAAAATATTACACAGAAGTTTCACAGACCAAAGGTTTGCTGAAGATACCAAGAGGATGCAACAAGACGTATGCTGTAATTACAACACCCAAAGTAGCCACAATAACATATTGTTACAATCATGGTTCCCAAGAGCTCAACATCACAGTAGCATTATAATGGCTATTTAACAACATAGAGCAATGCATTATGGTAACAATTCAGGCCACCATTGGAATAGAAAAGACCATCAAGCAACCACATTGCATAAACACCACAACCAATCTTATGGAAAACACAAATCGCGAAACGAAAAAAAAACTTCTCAACCCATATCACGAACCATCACCCCGAAATAACATAGGGACGCCAACAGATCCACCGCCAGTCCCCATTGTGACAAAGATGGAGACCATCGCAGCAAACCAAACGAAAATCGCCCCTACTGCAGAACGCGCCTCATCTTTGAGACCGCAATAACAGATCAGGGAAAACATCTTGTCGTCGTCAGTGACGAACCAAATCTGCAAGAGCGCCTCTCAGCAGCCACTGCAAATTGCAAAGCATCACAGGCGACGAACTAAAATGTCACTATCGTTAATCACCGCACCACCGTGAACCTTGGACGATGAAGTCAGCGCATCAATGTCGCGAGTCGCAGATCCTCCGTGCACCACCACTGCAGGATATTAAACCACCACTGGTGATGTCACGATTTCGCCGCCAGAACGAACATTGGACGGACCGTGCACACCACCACACGCAAGAAGCGAGATTCACAAAATGAGTGTTGAAAGTCGCCGCGAACCAACCTTGATTGGCACTGCGAACATTGACGGAGGGGGTTCAAAAGTGCTGGAATGCGAGAATGCAAGGAGAAGGTCTGAAACTAGATTGGCCACAAAACGCTCTGGATTGGAGAAAAAACCAGGAGAACACATCGCGAGAAAGAGATCGAAGATATAAAATACCCGCGAGGAAGATGAACAAGGTCGTGTACAAAAGGTTTTCCAAAATTAGGGTTTGAAACCTTTTAATCAGGGATTTCTAGAGAAAAAAAAACATTCAAAGAGAAATCCCTAAACCTGATTGTGAGAGAACAGTTTCAGAAACCGCTAAATTTTCTATTAGGGTTCGTCATAAAATTGGGAAAAACAAATTAAGGTTTATGCAGAAAGAGAACAAAATCTTAATCATAAATATAAATAGCTCTGATACCAATTGTTAGATTATGAATCTTAAATAGATCACAAAAAATATCAAACCATTCATACAATAAGTTATTCCCAAATATTAAGAACGGTTCCTGATACCAATAGTAGAATGTGAAGCGTACCTATAATTAGGAACAATATAGATGAAAGAGTAGTGGTACATGATCTTCCAAATATAATCAATGAAAGATTAGAAATTATTTACTTCTGAGACTATACTGCTCTCTTTCTAGTAGTTTTTTCTAGAGCGCATCTTTCAAATGTATTTTGGTGTCGTCTCTTTTTAAAACTGACTAATGGGATATCAATTTTATATCATTACCAGTAGAGATCGGGGACCTCTCAACAAGTTCCTTAATACTTAAGTCCATCATAGACCGTTCATTGAACAATCAAACCCATCACGGATCGTTCATCAGAAACCTAATATATATTATCCATAAATTAATAACAATTGTGCAATATAATTGATATTTACAAATAATATAATTTATTAATTAATGTCAATCCACAATAATAATAGAGAGTAATAATTTTATAAAATTAAATTATATAAAATACAACAGTTCTTCCACGCACATGTCGTAAACTATGACTCACACATATCATATTTCCATCGTACATGACTCACCGAGTCATGCGAGCACCAACTGCGACGTCCTTCGCAAATCCAAGAACATCTCGCCTCACGCGAACTCCACTGCAAATCCAGCACGACTCATAGTTCTTGCACCTCCACGGACCCCGCTACATATTCACTACGTCACAACACTGACAATGATCCTTCCATCAAAATTCTCATTGCAACTTTAGCAACCAAGGATGATTCTCTAACAACAAGGAATTAATATTTTCTGATGTGGAAGATCAGACTATGTTGCAACCACAAAGCATACTAAGAAAAAAATCCTATCGAACCATAGTCTTGATACCACCATTTGGGAAAAACACATCATCAATTAAGAACATTACCGTTTTTATCCCCAAGAATCACCCTATTAACAAAAAAATAAGACTAACCCCTAGAGAACACATAACGTGGAAACTCCAAATACGGAGAAAAATCACAACCACATATAATAATCACTATGTGCAAATTTGTACAATACACAGAAAATACTATTAACCCTCTAACCCCAAATATATCAACACCCTTCAGAGCAAGAATTTCGTTACACCTCACAACACTCTGTTACAAGAGAATAAGAAAAGTTAAACACTAGGTCAAAGTGTCTTTGACTTAGAATAAAAAAATCATGAACTTAGAGCCCATTATATAGTTACTAACACTCACTTCTTAATTAATCTAGACGATGTAAAACTTTTTAAAACATATTATTTTTATTAGCGTAACATAAACGGATTAGAATTGTTGTATTACGTCCAATATTATTAATTTTTCTGTCATCACGTATCATAGAAAATCACATAAAACTGATATTGACTTAAAAATGTTGATACAGTTTGAGTATGATAAGTTCCCTTTGTATATAATCTTAGGCTCTTTCCCTCATAATCTTGACTAGTCCTTTATCTTAACCGCTTAAATTTGGAGTTAAAGCGAAGTTGTTCGACAAGGTTCTTTTTCTAAAATTTATTCACTGAATTTGAATCTTTAACTGCGATCAAAATGTTATAAAATGATTACGGTGACTCTTACGAATGTGTCGTACTTAGGACCACAATAAAGAATTGCCTCATTTTTGTAGATAATGTTAAAAGAAACATGTCTAATCAAATAAGTGGTCCACTTTTTCTGTTAAGTCTGGTTTATGTATTAACGGAATCTTTCGTTTATCCTTTTATTAGCATGCAATTCTTTTACTTATATAAAATCTACTCTTTTTTAGAGGTATTTACCGCTTTTTTTTCAGGAACCCAATTTTAAAAAGTAAGTTAGCCTAAAAACCAATCGAAAGTCTCATGGCCACAAAAAATGTCTTTTTTTTTTTAGAATCTACAAAATGTTCTAATTATCAGAAATGGATTGTTTGCATTTACACTATGGCAAGTAATTACTAACCATCTTATATTGTTACTAATTTCATCTTTCTAATTTTAAAACATATTAGTACAATAAATTTTGCAATATTTTTGACATCTGAAGACGTTATGTCAGTACTATCCTAGTAGGTTTGTAGAAAAGAAAATCAAATAATTAATATTAATCTATAATTATATTGGTCAAAATTATTTTAAATCCATTTTAATAAATTGGTTTCATGTTCAAATACTTTTCTTAATTCAAAATTCTATTCAATTCAATTAATTAAATATTAATTGAGCATTATTCAAAAATTCAAATTTGATGCCCATCTTAAAAAGAACTAATTTTGCAACGACCTAAGAATTCAACACAATAATAAATAAAATAAATAATTTTCAATTATTATATATATATATATATATATATATATATGGAATTAATAAAGCATTTCTAAATAAATTAATTTCTACGGTTATTAGACAATAAGATATTTAAAATAAATACTTAAAAAATAAACTCACGGTTACTTGAAAATATAATCCAATAATGTAATTCAATTTTTTTTTACTTCAAAACTACAATCCATCTTCCCAACGACGGATCTACGTTGTAACATAGGTGGGTCATGGCCCATCCAGAGTCTGAATATTGGCCCAAAGTCATCAAAGGGGGGGAGGGGCTAGCCCACAAGAAAGTGTTAGGAATTCAAGTGTGAGTCTAAGTCCCACATTGATCAGAAATGAGAAAGTAGAGCACTATATAAGAATAAAGACTCATAAACCCATTGCCTTAAGGTTTTGGGTTGAGAGTGGTGTTAGTATCTTATGTGTTTAGGCTCAGATTTCATTGGTGTTGTTCTCCCCAATGAAACCCCCTCTGTAAAACCTGACAAGTGGTCTCAGAGCCTAAATGGTTAATATTGGCTCAGACGAGTGCAACGAGTGCAGTGTGGTTGGGAATGCTTCCGCTAGAGGGGGAGTGTACCAATTTGGTTGAAAGGACTCACATTTTGGGGGTTGAGAGTGGTGTCAGTGTCTATAAATACATGTGCATGCCAACAATTAAGGAATATGCTTTCATTAATTCCCTAATCTGAGATTTGACTTTTTAGGAGCTCTCGCTGACTTCGTCGCAGTCCTTTCCGCAGGTAACCCCTCAAGGGTCCAGACCGCCAACATTAGGAAAAGACGCATACAAGTCAAGGAAAAATCAGTCTGAGAAGTCAATGATTGTGTAAGATGTGATATTTGCTCCCTAACATTTTGTTATTGTTTCCGCAGGAACAACTTGAAATATATAAAATATCAAATAAGAGACGAAAGATCAAACATAGGATTACCATAACACATTTAGACTCTTGCTTCTGGAAGACTAGTGTAAATGGACTCGTGAAATTTTGCACATGTCATATATTGTTCATCTTCTCCTCCTTCTCGACAACGATAACTCAATAAAACAATCATATAAGTCATCCAGTACAGACAGGGTTCACTTCACTAGTTCCCTGAATATGATCCTCTTTTATATCATATTGTTTGTCATGTGAAGCCTTCTTCGACTCTAATCACCTAGTTATCATCCTCAAAGTAGAGTCAGAATAGTTTCACATTATAAGTTCCCTTCAATCCACCTGGGCTGATCCTAAATTAGCATTTCCCCATAGAACTAGTTAATTTGACAACCCAACACTAAAAGCCTTTACACATATACATGTACTCTTAAACATTCATAATTACAAAAGGAAGGACATAAGAAAAACCATTTATCAAGATATAACCCTTCCTTCACACAAAATAATGGTCATAAGTAAAATCACCTTACGACATCAAACTCTTTCAAGCAAACAGACCCACATGAACCATTTAATCATATAATTCACAAAAATCATACTTGGTATAATTTTGTTTCTCTTTGAAAAATTTTCAAGCTTTATCAACAGTCACACGCAAAAATCAAACCTTTATGTTATACTTCAATAATAAACTATGGATGGCAAAATGGGCCAGGCCCACCAGCCCGCCCAAAAAAGGGCGGACCGGGTTGGAATTTCCAACCCGTCAACCCGCTGCAACCTGGCTCGCCTGGCCCGCCAGTTTAGCGGGCGGCCTGCCAACCCTTTTTTTATAATTTTTTTATGTTTAAAATTAAAAATAATTAAAAAATAATACTATTTTTATATTATATAAATAAATTTATATATAAAATAAATTTATAAACAAAATTTTAATAAAAAGTAAAAGAAATTAAAAAAAAATAAAAAAAGTAAAAAAAAAAAAAGAGATGGGCCAGCACACCGGCCTGCCAGCCCGCCCGAAAACGGGACGGGTTACAATTTTCGACCCGTTTATTGATGGCGGCTCAGCCCGGCCCGTTTTTGGCGGGCCACAGGCGGGCCGGGCCAAAATAGGTCGGACTGACCTGTTTTGACACCCCTATAGTAAACCATTAAATTTGCAAAGAGAATAACTTTTCTTACTTTATGGTCTTGATCTAGTATTGTTTTTTTTTTCCTAAATAACTCCACACATTAAAACACTCTATCTGCACAACAAAAGACCCAAATGATGATCAAGACACAATATTAGGATCTCAACCAAAGAAAATTTTATTAAGGACGAATGAAAGCACCATACAAAGAAAAAATGAACTTACACGTAGGAGAAAATATGTTGTTACATATAAAAAATGAACAAAATTTCAAACTGTTAAGAGAAATTGAATAAGATTTTAGTATAGTTCTTCATATAAATTATTTTACCAGTAGTAAAAATTCACAAGAATTAAAATTTAATCAGAATTTTATGATAGGAAAAAAAGATTTTTGAAGAGAAATAGAGCTAGAAAAAAAAAAGAGCTTTTTGAGAAGGAAAGAAATATGATTTGGTGTTATCAGGATTTTACATTAAATTTGAACCACTTGTAAAAAGAAAAACAAATCAATTTTATCCAGTTAAATGAATATAGATTTCAAATTTAATCTAGTTTATATATTTGTAGCAGATTTCTAAAAATTATATCTACCATTGTCTGGTGTACGATTGATTTAGGTATAATACACATCACTGATATCTTATTTTCGTAACATGTTTTTAAAATACTTTATCCTTTACGCAATTGCTGCTTTTCATTTTAATCTGTGTAAATATGTTTTCTTTGTAAATTACGTTATCACGTGGCTCTATCAAATTGACATGTCATACTTTGATCCTTATAAATATTATAGTTTTATTAAGAAAGATACACCTGAAATTTTTTATTAATAACTAATTTAAATAGAAAAAATAATTAATTATTATGGTGACCAAATTCAGATATAAATTTATATATTAAATTTTTTTTAACTAAAATAGTTTCAAAAATTATAATTGACCTCTAAATTGATAACTATAATAATTTTTATAATGAATTGATCTCTAAATTGGTCTCTAAATTGATTACTAACATTAATTACCTAAATTTTGCCTACCAAAAAATAGTATCTAATTAAGAAATTAATTTATAAATTACTTTCTAAACGTATATTTTAATCATAAAATTAATCACTATTTAATATATTTTTTGTGTGCACCCGTTCTATCTTTAACTACAATCATTATTGGACATTACTTTAATTGGATTTTTAATATTTATTCAATATAAATAAAAATTATATTTAAAATTTAAAATATAAATTAATTTAGATGAGTTAATAAAAATATAATTTTTTTTATTAAATGTTAGAAAACTTTAAACAAAATAAAAAGGCATGTATGTAATCTTTTGGTTAAAATATCTTTTTGGTCCCAATTTTGGTTAAAGTTTTGTCAAATAAGTCTTAATTTTGTTTTTTCTCAAATAGGTCCCGATTTTCGTCAATTTTGTTCAATTTGGTCATTTTTTGCTAACACCATTTAAATCATTAACAGTCAATTGTCACGTGTCACTTCTTGGTTTTTTTAAATTTTTTTAAAATTTTTTCAAGAATTTTTTTAATTGTCCACGTGTCAATCCAAGAGCATGCCACGTGTTAGAGTCAATATTTAATATTCAATTTGGTCCCTATATTTGTTAGTTTTGTTCAATTTAGTCCTAATTTTTGTTGACATGAATCAATTTTGTCCTTCTCCAAATTAAAATCAAATTTAATTTTTATATTAAAATTCACATTTTTTTATTAAATGCTTTTATATAATATATTAAAATTCACATCATTATAACTTTCATATAAAAATTAAATTTGGTCTCATCTTTGACAAGGACAAAATTGGTCAATTTTAAACAAAATTTGGACTAAATTGAACAAAAATAACAAATATAGGGACCAAATTGAATATAAAACATTGACTTTGACATATGGCACGTTGTTGAGTTGACACGTGTACATTTAAAAAAAAAATTTAAATTTAAAAAATTTAAAAAAAACACGAAGTAACACGTGGCAATCGTTGTTCATGGTCGTTAATGATTTAAACGATGTTAGCAAAAAATGATCAAATTGAACAAAATTAACGGAAATTGAGACTTATTTGAGAACAAAAACAACATTAGGACTTATTTGAAAAAACCTAACAAAAATTGGGACCAAAATGATATTTTAACCTTTTTTTATCGAATGCTCAAAGCTAGGGGTGGTCATGGATTGGATTTTTAATGATCCAATTCACATCCATTTTAGATCCAAATAATTAGATCAGATTTCGATCCAAAATCATTTTTCCAACAAAACTAGTTTGGATATTATTTTAAATCTAGATCATAATATTTCGATCAAGATTTAAATCGAGTTCAAATATTTGGATCAAGTTCAAATTACAAAATCCACTTTTTATAAAATAAATTTAAAATGAATTTTCTAAAACATGAGTCGTTAAGGCCGACACGACTCAACCTGTCTGGATCTTTGGGCTTGCTCGGTCCATAAGGGTCATCGGGCCTGCCCAGTCCGTACAGGTTGTCGGGTATGACCCGTCCGAGTCGTCAGGCTGGCCCAGCCTAACCCATTTGGGTCATCAGGCTTCCTCGGTCCGTACGGGTAGTTTGACATGGTCCGTCTAAGTCATCGAGCCGACTCAGCTTGTACGGGTTGTCGGGCCAACTTAACTTGTCTGAGTCGTTGAGCCCGCTTGGCCCATCAGGGTCGTCGAGCCTGCTTAGTCAGTACAGGTTGTCGGGCATGACCCGTCCGAGTCCTTGGTTCGGCCCAGCCCAACCCATTCAAGTCGGGTCCGCCTGACCCGTTCGGGTCATCAGGCTCGCTTGACTTTTTCGGGTCATCGGACTCAACCGAATTGTAAATCGGGCTCGCCTAGCCCGTTCGTGTCTTTAGACCCGCCCAACCCGTTCTAGTCGTATTGGGCCTGCCCGATCCATATAATTCGTCGAACAAGGTCCGTCCAAGTCTGAATTTAGCATAGTACATCTCAACCTTTAGCCTCACTCAACTAAAAATTTAAATTGAAAATTTGGATTAAATTTTTTGGATTATCTATATTTGAAAATCTTAATTTAGAAAATGGACATCCAATCCATAAAATATATAAAATGCACATTAGATTGAAATCCATATCTATTAAAATGAATTTTAAATGATTGGACTTTTAATAAAATGAATTTTAAATAAATTGAATAGGAGCAAGAATGGTTCAGATCAAGAAAATTAGACTTTTTGTATACCCCTACTAAAGCATTGGAGATGAGTGTGGAATAACAATCAGAATATTGTTGACTAAATCAATGTGTCAAAAATATTTATTTTTTTACAAAGTAAATGGCCTACATCTAATAATATAACGTTCTTATTTCACCGCTAACATTTTATCGGTAACAGTTTACTAAAGAACAAGTTGTATTATTTTGTGACTTGTTTTTCTTATAAGAGTTAAGTCTGTTTACGTTTAAGTATATATTGCTCAAAATGGTATGGTTGTTAATTTGTATAAAAGGAAATTCAGAAGCCACATTCAGTAGATTTAGGGTGTGTTTCTTTGATAAGATGGGTTTGAGGGAGAGTGTGAAGATGAATTTGTGTGGATTTGAATGGATATGTGTGTTTCTTTGAGTAGATTTAGAAGATAAAGTGAATGGATTTGGAAATAAATTGTATGAAAGTTAGTGAGTGATTAAAGTGATATGATAGATTAAAAAAATAAATATAATGGATAAAATTTAAAATTACCTAATTAACCTTATGATAAAAATAAAATTAAATAACTTTTAAATAAGTTAAAAATATTAAATTTTAATGATATTTTAATTATTATTTATATATATTATTAATAACTATTATCATTATATATTATTAATAATAATTATATTATATATATAATTATTATAATATAATTATTATTAATTATTATATTATACATATTTTTATTATTATATATTATTAATAATAATTAAAATTATATATACATATAATTATATATTATTATATATAATAAAATAATAATGTATAACTAATGACAATAATATATATAATATATGTAACGGAAAAAAGGTTATAAAAGTAAAAGCAGTATAAATCTCTTCAAATCTATGCATAATTGAAGGGGTGAAATTTGATATTCATCCTTCAAATTCGTCTCTGCTTTTCCCTTTAAATCATATTAAAAGAACATAAAATTTGTTTTTCAATCTGTCTTCGCAAATCTACTTATAGTTGTCATCCGTTCAAGCGAACAGACCGTTAGGGTGTGTTTTTTTGTGTAGATAGATTTGAGGGAGAGTGTGAAGATGGATTTGTGTGGATTTGAGTTGATGAATATGTGTGTTTATTTGAGTGGATTTAGAGGATAAAGTGAGTGGATGTAAAAATAAAGTTTATAAAAATTAGTGAGAGATTTGAGTGATGTGATAGATAAAAGAAAAATTATAATAGATAAAATTCAAAAATTACCTAACTACCTTTCTAATAATAATATTATTATTATTATTAATTATTATATATATACATATTGTAAATTATTATTATATTATATACATTATTATTATTAAATAAATAATAATAATAATAATAATAATAAATAATAATAATTTATAAAGATTTTGTATTATTACAATAATATTAATTATATATGGCACAAGGATAGAATTGTAAAGTCTACTTTCATATGCCCAAATCTTCTACGTAAATAAGGGATGAAATTTTAAACTGTTTTTATAAATCCGTGCTCTTGTATCGGCTCATTTCTTTAAAGACGAACACAAATAAAATCATAAATCCGTCATTGCAAATCCGCTGATTTAAACAATCAGCTTAAACGAACATGCGCTTAGGGTGTGTTCTTTTGTGGGTGATGATTTGAGGGAGATAGAGAGGATTGATTTGGGTTGATTATAATATGATATTTATGTTCAATTTTAAGGATTTTGGGGTGATATTGGAGTGAATTTGAGAGTAATTTTGTGAAAGTGTTTGAAAGATTTGACTGATGTGACTAAAAAAAATTAAATTTAATAGATGAAAATGTAGAATAATCTAATTGTCCTTGGTGTTAAAAAAGTATAATAAAATGATATTTAGATAAGTTGTAATTAGTTTCTCATATATTATTATCATAAATACAAATATTTTAAATATTTATTAATTAAAAAAAATAACTAAAATTTTTTTGATTTAGAAAATTTAATATTTTAATGTAAAAAAATCATTTCCAACCACACCATTAATAAAATGTCAACTCCAAGCTGCTGTTAAGTTGAGTTACCTTTCTCATGTTTGATCTTTTTATTCTTCTGGGCTGGATTAGCTTATTTCTTATTTGGAAGTGCTTATAATCAATGTGCTGCAAAGATGTCTCTGATTGGAAAGCGGTTTTTTTGTGTGAATGTGAAGGAAAACCAACAAGTTTTATTATAGAAAAAGTTCAGAGAAAGAAAATAAATTGTCTTCAGAGTACAAACGGAAACTCTCTTGAAAAAGCCATGAATAGAGTTCTTAGGTGAAGTCATGAACCAAATCTCAAAGCATATTTAGCTAAAATGGTATACCCTTAAAAATTTAACTACTTCATTCTGAAAAAGATAAGCTTTAATAAAATGCAATGAATGGAATACATTCCAAAACACAGAATTTGTTATAAGACGCTCATATGCATGAGAGGTGAAATGGAACAGGTTCCAAAAACAAACATAACCGGTTAAATAGAGGTTCACATGGTTTCGGTTCCAAAAAAACTTAACAGGTTCCATTGTGAAAACAACCACAAAAATACATCCCATTCAATAACCATATGCGGATCCACCACGTCAACATTGGATTTCACTACATCGTGAGCTGTCTGGCGAGCCGTCAACCTTCGTCGTGCTCGCCACCATGCCTCATCTCAACAAACCGTGGTGGTGGAAAGGTAGCAAGTCCAACACAGTTTTCAAACAAAGAGAAAGAAAGGAAAATGCATGATTGTGCTCTTCATTTCAATTCCAGAACTCCTCGATAGGCAATAAACTCCTCGAAACGCAACAACATGGTTTATTTATTTGAAATAAAATGATGAAAATAATTATATAAAAACATCTTGATCACTCTCTAATCTCTTCATGTCAGAGATAAGAATACACCTCAAATCCCTTCGCTTTTAAATCAATAAAAAGGAATACAAAAATTTCCTACGTTCATCACTTTTAAATCACTCGTCCACAGTCATCAACACTATAACATTGTGTTGATTGTTGTGTTATAGATTTTATGATAAAAGGATGTTACATAATCTATTTTTATATATTTTGATATCTTAGCATGTTTAAAATATTATGATAAAATCCAATCGAAAACAGTTTGTTGTTTGAATCGTGTCTAAGATTTGTTAAAAAAATGAAAGTATGGAAGGAGTAACATAACGTAGGTGGAATTGTGGATGATGATGGAAAAGTAAAAGAGTTGAAGTTGGAGAGAGAAGCGCGTGCGTGGGTTGTGATTGATCCAAGAGAGCACACATTGAAAAAATACTAGGGATGGCAATTAGGACCTGGCCCGCAGGCCCGCAGAAAAAACGAGGGACGGGCCAGGGTAGTGAGCCTGCAGGCCCGCGTAGGCGGGCCTGCAAGCCCGCATAAAATTAAAAAAAAAAACTTGCACTTGTGTATATTAATTACTTCTTTTATGGACTCTTGCATTGGGTATGTCATAGTATGAATATGATAAAAATGTTGAATTATCAATTTATCATCTAATTTCTCAAAGTTTTTACTTAATTTTGTGAACTTCTTAAAGTTTCCCAATTTTTAAACATTGAAAGTTTTATCATAAAAAAAATAAATAAAAAAAATAAAAAAAATAAAAAAAGAAAAAAAGAAAAAAAGTGGGCCGGTCTGCAGACCCGCAGATCAAGAAATATGCGAGGCGGACCAGTATTTTCAACCTGTATAAAATATGTGGGACAAAACGAACCAGCCACATTGTACGAATCTTATACGAACCGGGCTTAAACGGATCGGGCCAACCCGCATTGCCACCCCTAAAAAATACTGCGTTATGGTTACACACCACACAGTGACAGATGGCGGGGCATGGACACGATGTGTTAGCGAATGGGAGGGGACGGTGTTGTTGGGTGAGACAATAACTGTGATCAGTATGCGCAAAGTGCAGGCGCAGCTGGCGGCTTTGAATTTTAGGCTACCATCAGGCCCCACCCACTGTTAAAAATCCCACATCCCAATGCTTTTCAAAATCAATACTTTAATTATTTATATTCTAATTAAATTTTTAAATTACATTTCATTATGACAGTAAAATGCATTTAGAGATTAGTGTTTGTGTGTAATTTGATCCTCTGGAGGGTAGAATGTGAAAAACATTTATTGGGGGAATCCTCCTAGCCTGACATCTCCATTACTAGGTGGGCCACCCCCTCACTCCCTCAGTCCCCCCTCCTCACACGTGTCACACTTTCCACTCGCATCCTCTTTCTCTCCCACTCCCTTCTCTTCCATTCCCTTCCCAGAACATCCATAAATATTCTTCCATATATAATGCAATCATACGGAACGCAAACATGGCAATCATCACTACCAGTTAAAACTGCAACAACATCACCAACAAACACTACTCACTCTCCATTATTTGCACATGTTCACATTTATTCCATTAAAGAGAAACTCTAAACAAAGCCAAGAAGAAGAGGAAGAAAACAAAAAAGTTCCTAATGGTGGATTAACGTGTTTCTCATGGGTTGGCGTTTGGGCCAGAGCGGCCCAAGAACTGCAACTCTTGCTTGTCGTAAATTTGGAGGGAAAAATCCCTCAACGTCTGAGTCTTGGTGGCGCTGGAAGGAACACTAGGGGCCATGCTGGAATTGGTAGCCGACTTAGCCCCCAACGTGCTCGTACTCACCGCTGCCGAGTTAGAACCGTTACTGCAGGCCCTCATGACGGACCAAGCTTCTGGAATATTCGTTGTCGTCACCAGAGGCGATATGGGCCTGGCCGCCACGTTGAACATCGAGGGAGATAAGGCCCATATCTGAGGCTGGTAGCTGGTGGGGCCCGTAACTCCGCCCAAGGGGTTGCTGGTGGTCGCGGCCTGCGGGATCATCCAGAAAGTGTTGGCGGGGACCACCATGTTGGGGTTACTTACGGCCCAGACCGGGACCAGTCCTTGGGGTACTTGAACCGGGGCCAAACCGGACGTCTGCGAAACGGTATCGTTTATGTCCACGAACTCGCTGTTGGAAGGGCGTTTCCGTTTCTTGTTAGACGCGCCTTCTTCGCCCTTGTTTTGGTTGGCGCTCGAGGTCGTTGGGATTTTGAGCGCGCCGCCGACAGAGACCGCTATGGCCGGTACCGTGCCTGTGCCGGTGGCTTCTATGATGGCCTGCTCGGAGTGTTCGAGGAGCCACCGGACGGTTTCGCCGTCGGATTTGTGGCCCAGCTCTCGGGTGAGTTGGAAGATACGGGCAGCGCAGGTGGCGGGTATTCGGATCCTGCGGCCCCGGCCTTCGACTTTGGTGTGGCGGTCCTTGGTGGAAGAGCGCCTAGGCGATTTGAGCGGAAGGTGCATCGGCAGCGGCGGAGAAGGTTTGGGCGCGTTGGGATCCGGGTCAGGGTCTGAATCCGTTGGCTCGTTTTTGAGCGGCAGAACTTGGAAGCCTATGGCGTGGTCTTGGAAGTGTTGGGGAAGTCCATTGAGGTTGGTGGCTTGGGATGAGCCTTTGTCTGCGTCCGCGTCGCTGGTGCTGAGGTCCGTTGTTCCTCCGTCTTGATCTTGGTCTTGATCCATGTCCCGCTCCTCCTGATTGGACGCCATTTCACTGAGTCTGAATTGGAAGATTACGCCAGAGAGATTTGGAAGCTGAGATATAAAAGTTTACAATTTTTTTTTGTTGGTTTGGCTTCAGTGAATTTCAAGGAAGGAGTTTGTGAGAATTTTTTTAGGTGTGGTGGCTAAAACACCAAAATGCACTACAACAAATGGAATATCATATAAATAATCATTAATTAAATACACGGATAAAAAGTTCAAGATATTTCCTCTCCCAACACTAACATCTCTTCCATGTTATCTTATCCTCTACATAAGACTTACATATCCTTAATAACATTGGATAAATTTTTCAATAAATCTAATTTTACATAATTTACTTAAATTTTTATAGCTTCAAAAAAATATAAATAAAAAAAATTCATAACTAACTTTAATAAAAAACTGTTATTTAAGTATAACTTATATCATAATATATTATTATTATTTAATTTACTATTTATTTATACACCAAATGCTAGATAAGATTGCGGTTTATCATCTTTTTCTCTATGATATCTTTATTCTATATGAATAAATTAACTTTAAATTTATAATATTTTGTTACCTCTCTAATAATGTTTTAATTATTGAACAAGATATAATTTTAATTCGCAGAAATAGATTGACATCTACTTTTAGATTTTTAAAAGTGAACTGTCTAGTTTAGATTTTTATTTACAAATTATATCATAGATTGTTTTTATTTTTATAAATAAGAGATAAAAAGATGTTTTTCCATAAAATAGAAAAAAAAACTCAAAAATCTCAGCTCATATATTTTCTAATATAGGAGAAACATGTTATATACTTTTTGAAACTAAAACCAAATATTGTCTTATGTCTAAATAGTATATACAGTTATCATTCAAATGGTCTTTAATATTGTTATTAAATAAAAAATTACTTAATAATAATTTCTATAAAATATCACACATATGTTTTGTACGAAGCAATCAATCAAATAAAACAGAATCTGATATGCAAAGGTCGTTAACTTAAATTGTAATTGCACGTTCTCATGATAAAGTTTATGAATAAATTGTGTAATTTCTGTACCATACTTGTAAAGTAATTTCTTTCTGCAAAGTATTTGATTTTTGGAGATTAATTTCACTGACTATTATTTAAATTAAATTAAATTTTAAGTGTAAAATAATTTTGGATATTTTTAATTCAAAATTTATTAAGTTTTATTTCGTAATTACTAAAAAATCTTATATTTTTCGGTTCAATTATAAGATGATAGGATTATTATTTTATTCATTATTTTTCTGTGATAAGAAATGTAACATTTTATAATTGCTATAGAATTATATTAATGATTAATTTTTTATTAAAAATAATAAATATTTCGTCAATGATGTCACAAAAATTATCATTTGGTGATAAATTAAGTTACTTATTATTTTATATTAAATGTAATTTTAGAAAAATATTAATATTATTTTTATTAACTCAAAATCTCACATTTTTTTATGATGAACAATATTATATTACGTCACTCAATTTATAAAAAAATTAAATAAAAAACACTCAAATTAAAAATACATAAATTTACTACATACTTAAAAAAGTTAATTAAATTTGTTATTTTATAAAAAGTTATTTCACACAATATAATATATATACCTTTTGATACCCTGAGATAAATTAAATCTTAATTACTTATTTTGTACCTTTGTATATGTTAAGGTGGTTGTATAAGGACATGAGAAAATGTAAAATGAAAAGATAATATTGTTGGTGGTGATGAAATTGTGTGTTGATGGGAAGTTGTTGTTACGTGTAAATTTGATAAGAATCCATTGTATTGTATTTATCATTATATCGAAAGGGTAGTTAGTTGCATAGGACAATAAGGTTTAGGAGTATTAATATGGAATTTTGAGGGACTGGGTGGGGACTATGTATAAGTATAAATCTCCAAGTGGGAAACTTATCTATTGTAATTTCATCAAACCTGTGAAGGAAGCACGGAGTGACACGTGTCACGAGCTGGTCCATGTGATCCACCAATTCTCATCCACACCAAGAAGGGTGATCTCCTTTTAAGACCAATCAGGCAACAAAGATGATGTGAGAGGGACCTCCAAAGTTGACCTTTCTGTCCTAATTAACGCTTTTCATTGGTAGGCACCATTAATTTATGCTGCATCACACACAGACCATCAGAGAACTATAAAATTTAATCTCAAATCACCAGGGCTTACGATTATATTTTTGGTTTTTCTTTTTTTCGCTTAAAAGGAGAACACTGTGAAACTTTTGTTTATATTACATTATTTTTAACTTTTTGTATAACGTTTTACTTGTTGAATAATATAAAATGGTGAAATGTATTTTTAGTTTTTTAAATTTAAGTAATTTGTTTAGTTATTCAAATATTTTTTTCATTTATGAATTTTAGTTTTTTTTAATGTTTTATACTTATTACTGATGTCGTTAATAATATTTATGTCAATAATATAATTAAAGAGTTTAAGTAATTAATTGTATGCTTTCTAAGCATTATAAAGATGAATTATTAGATAATATTTTAAGATATATTTGTTCATAATTTTGAATCCTTAAAAATAGAGATTTAAAATGGGTAATCCGGTCCGATCTGATCTCACTCATCACGGGTTGATCACTTAGTGAGTTAAACCAATCCGGATCATTTATTAGTGAGCTAAAGAAATTTGAACCTGGTTCAACCCACCACAAGTTGGTGGGTTAAACGGGTTGGCTCACTGGCTCACCTAATTTAAAAAAAATACAATTTTTTTCTTCAATTTAAAAAAAATAAATTATAATTATGGTTAAAATCTAAATAAACTTTAATAAAATCCAAATACAATCCAAAAGGATGTTAAAGTCCAAATAAAAACAAAAATCACAAAAATACAAATTGTCAATGTCTTGGCTAAGAAGACAACCTAACCTGACTAAAATGCAAAGCCCAATATGATAAAAAAACACTTGTGTGATCATTTATTTACGGGTTGGTGAGCCAACCTAACTCACCATGGGTTCAACCTGGGTGAGCCTAATTCTAGGTGGACCGGATAAAAAATTAACCCATATTAAAATTTGTAAAAAAATTTCAATCTAACCTGGCCTGAACTTGTGGTGAGCCGGATTGGCTCGCGAACTTACATCCATTTTGACAGCTATTATTATAAGGAAAAGGAAACTTATATTCATACATTCTAGTCATAATCATTATTCTTTAATTAAAAAAAATTAAGTCAATATATGATAAGAATAAACTTTACAAATTTTCAACATTGAAAACTTTGACAATTAAAATGAATAAAACTTTGACACCATTTAAAAAATTTGATAAATTTTATAAGGACAAAATGATCTTCACAAAAGTTAACTTTTATAATTCTAAAAGAGAAAGAAAGTAAAAGATAACAATGGATAGTCTCGAATGGGTGTAACAAAAATTATGGTATTAAAGTACTGTTAAAAAGATTACTTAATATTTTTTATTTAAATTATTTTTTAGGAAATATTTCAGATTTAGAAATTAGTTATTATTTTATATTAAGATTGAGATATTGTAAATACTTTATATTTGATATTCAGTTACGTCTTGTTCTATATATGAGGTATATCAATCAAAATACAACAATAAGTTTCTTCATATAATATATCTCATATATCTTATATCTCTCGTATTTCCAAAAGTCCTAAAAACATTCCAACAACATACTAATTTTAAGTATTGTTTAAATATTAGAGAAATGTTATAAGGTCTCCTTTGAAAACAAACTTTGTATGATAAAAAATGCTAACAACATAGAAGTATTCAAAGTACATATGAAAGACAAAAGATTTGGGTTGAATTTGATGGAGGAGGAATTGGTTACAAATGAAGAGAGTATAAAAGAAGGATCAAAATCAAAAGAAGATGAACTTCTCTTGAAGAAATTTGATGTCCAAGTGAAGAAAGTAGATGAAGGTTCACATTCTAATATTCATCAAAAATCAATGTCACTACCATGAAATTCACAATTGAATTGAAACAGAAGATGATGCTTATAAAAAAAGAAATACAAAGAAGAATGTCAAATTAAAAGATGTGAATCACATGGAAGAAAGAGAAAAAAAAAACTTATAAACACCAAAAGATCGAGAATCAAATTTTAAGATATACAATTCAAATAAACGATATTAAATGAGGAGGAATGTTGAAAATATTACTTAATATTTTTTTATTTAAATAAGTTTTAAGAAAATATTCTAATTTTAAAAATATGTTTCAGTTTTAAAAATTAATTACTATTTTATATTAAGACTGAAATATCGTAAATCCTTTATATTTGATATTTAGTTCTATATACAAAATATATCAATCGAATACAACTAACAAATTCTTTCGTACAATATATTTTATATATCTATTATATATCTACCATTGTCCATATTAAAATAAAATAGCCAAACACGACATTTCATTGTTTTAATATTTGATTGGGTATAAGATGAGAGAGATTTCATTTCATATTTTGAAAACAAAACGAATAAAAAGAATCATTGATTTTTAATTCTTATATTATTTTTGTAAAAGGAAACGCGTATATTATTCTTTACCGCTTATATCTTACAATTGGTAAAATTTGAAGAAAATATAGAATTTCATTGATAAAAATATTAACTATTTATTGAACATGACCATAGGTTAACATAAATGTTTCATCTCATTAAAATGATTTTAATTCCGTATAGAAAGAAAATCATAAGTACGAATTCCTTTCCTCAGTAGTTACTTAATATGTAAATTGACTTTATTATTCATATTAAATCTAGTTAAATTTGAATTATAATAATAAAATGATGAAATTATTAACATTTTAATACATTTAAAATTATATACGTTTATTTTATATTTATTTATTTATATATATATA
>Ga0214543_1006802_pt1 | contig 20101 bp, 7 predicted proteins | sample CNSS2metaG_FD_160094 | JGI IMG/M metagenome (GOLD analysis project Ga0214543, IMG submission 160094) | Root nodule microbial communities from cowpea collected in UCLA plant growth center, Los Angeles, California, USA - CNSS2 | ecosystem: Host-associated > Plants > Roots > Nodule | place: USA...
TTTATAGATTAAATATTTCACTAATATATATATATATATATATATATATATATATGTATATATATTATCTATTAAATGAAATGTTTATGTTATTGAACACATAAATTGAGAGTTAAACATTTTCATGCAAAAATAAATAATAAATAAAAATATTAAAAAAGAGTATAAATATTCAAATGTGCGAGATAAAAAATATTTAATTGACATAAATCATTTGAACATAATTGTACCAACATTGTGATAAGAGGAAAAATATATCGAAGATTTAAATGAATTTCATACAAGGCAAACAATTGGAAGAGAAGAAAAAATAAAGTGTGTGGAGTGTATGTATATATTATTAGGTTACTTAGACTTTGAGTATTTTAGTAATTTAAATGGGGGCAAAAATGGATATTAAGGCAAGTATGAGGAGGGAGACGAAACAAATATGTACCTATACATACCAATCCTTCATACCAAATTAAAAAATCGAGTATTACTTATACTCATACTTATATACCCATATCCATGTAATCAATGTGGGGATTTGTCGTAAAAATGATAACGAATTCGAAGAATACCCACGAGGACAGATTTATTTCTCTACTTATAACATGTTACTAATATACAAATTTGACAAAAAATTAAATTTGTCTTTTTTTTAGCATCTTTATGGAGTTTTGAGTTACTAAAATCCAAATTTGATATTATTAGGGTAACTTATGACGATCAACTCCATGATTTATCACTCACATTGGCAAAGGTCACCACCCGTTACTCGACCAAGCCACTGTCGGTAAAGGTTGTCGTCGTTTGCCACACCATTGTTGTAGCCGGTCACATTTGCACTCACACTCGCTCGCTGCCGTCATCGTACGCTCACCATCGCTTAGGGTTCACTCTTTTTAACTTTATTCATCCCATTCTTCGATTCTTCCTCTCAACTATGTCGAACCGCCTGTTACTCATCGTTGCCACTCTCATCGATCTCATCACTCTTCAATTTCATCAAATGGTGAAACCGAACAAGACTTCACATGAGATTTCATTTCCATGACTTGGGAAATTATTTTAGAGAGTTGAAGAAGATTAAGAAGAAAAGAGTTTGGAGAACACAAAGATGAGAAGAGAGTTTGACACCTTTTCCACTTTCTATGTCGGTTCTAGGTCTAAACAATATAATTTATTACAAAAATGTCACTGCTCAAACTTTTTATGTCGGGTCTAGGTACAATTGGTATAAAAAGTCTTCTGATTTGTTACAAAGTTTCACTGCGTTCACTTTTTATACTGATTTTAGCGAGAACTAGCATGGAAAGTGATATGAATCACATCATGGCCCAAATGAAGAAGGACTAATGCCATAAAACGAATCCACTCCTATAGATTTTCATGAGAAAATCTTGCCATAATTACATTTATGCCACCGTGTCACTTATTTTGCCAGATGGATTAAAACCGGCATAATAATTCGTCATAGAAACATGTTTTTGCTCTAATATGATCTTCATTGATCTTATTTTCTAGTCAAAGTTTTTCAATAACTTTTTTATTTATATTTGCAAAAGAAGTTATCAATTTATGTTAAACAAGTTTATATTTAAGTTACAAAATGCTAGATTGAGTCAAAATAAATTAACATAACACTAGGTTGGACTCACATTAGGTAGAGTCAAGAGTCAAGCTAAGTCGACCCGAGTCAAGTCGAGTCAGACTAGGCCCAAGTCGAGTTGAACTGACTTTGGCTGTGTCGAGTTGAGCTAGATTGAGCCTAAGTTAAATTGAGTTGGTATGGGTGTAGGTCAAGTTAAGTCAAACCTCAATCGAGTTGAGTTAACTCAAACCCATGATGAACCAAGTTAATTTGAGTCCAAGTTTATATTAGCCTAAGTTGTGCCAAGTTAGGGCATCCCATAGTCGCTCGAGTCAGGGCGAGTTTACATTCATATGAGTTGGAGAAAACCCACGTTCAACCAAGTTTGGCTTGGTCTATGTTGCTCTTAGTCTGATCAAGACTAGTCTAACATAGCCTAATTAAGACTAAGTCAAGTTGAGTTGAGTCCGCTAGAGAGAGCCAAGTCGACTAAAATTCAAATTATGTTGACCAGGGTGGGATCACATTTAACCAAGTTGGACTAGGCCCATGATGAGTCAAGTTCAATTCGATCGAGCTTTGGCTAAGTCCAAGTCAAGTTGGGAAAATTAGGTTACGTTTGACTAAGTTAAGTTGAGTTGAGACATTGAGTGATGACCATGTCAAACGAAGTTTGATTGATTCCATCTAAAATTGGACCGAGTCTATCAAAGTTTAGGCCGATAAAGTTGAATCAACCTAAACGACAAATACCAAAGAATATAAACAATTTCAAATCCTTACGTGTTAAGTGGAATTTGAAATTCTCTAATTTTAAATAATTCAATTATGAAATTCCATAATTTCAAATTTCTTCTAATTTTAAATAACTTATTTTATTCTAAGAATTTTTAATTCACTAAATAAATTACTCTATTAAATTCTCTACCAACAATAAATTTATGTATCAAATATCTTCCAATAAAGTTTAAACAAAATTTTATACATGACATTAAGTTTAACATATGAGATTGGTTAAAAAGTTATACATTATACATTGTCATGGAGTTTACAATAGTAAACATTTTACTCATAAACAAAAAAATGCATACATCATATACATAGCCACAAAATGATGCATACATCATATACATAGAAAAAAAAAATGCATACATCATATACAAGTACACTTCACTATACATACAGATCATCATGTACGCCAAACAAACTCAAACATCGAAAGGTAATCTACTCACAACACTAATAAACAACCAACTAACTTTAACACTATTAAACACATAATCCAATAGTCGTCCATACATTTTTTTTAAACTTTACTAATTTAATTAATCATCAAATTAAATATGTTTTTTTATTAAGAACATGAATTTAACCAAATTCCTAACCATTACAATAACAATCTGAGTGAGTCAAATGTGACTTAGATAATATTTTCAATCAATAACTAAATATCAAAATATAAGATAAGTGATATAATAATATAAAGCATTAAAAACACACACTACAAAGAGCTTTGAAAAAAAAAAAAATACAACTTCACATTTACATTATTGCACGGTCTCCTACCATCCCATCCTACTTTTCTTTCCTATTTTTTGATTTTATTACTTTGTGTGTGATCTATCTTTTCCATCAATCTTATAACTTCATTAAAGAAAAACAGTTTTAATGCCCTTTTACATCCTAAATTTGCTAAAAAGACAGAAAAGTTACTTAATTTTTTTCTATTCATATTAAAGGTATTGCGACCCTTAATAAAAATATACAACGAAAAAATGTTGTAAATATAAAATCTATAAACTCATAGCAAAACATTATCGTAACTTTTACATTTTTTTTCTTTTAAAAATCAAATTAATAAGAGATAATAAATTTGATTTATTTTTATGTATTTGATTTGTGGCAATTCACTTATACTTAATTTGGTGTTTTATCATTTAAGAATTTGGTATTGTTTTTATATTTATACAATGAATTAAAATGACATTTTTATCAATTTAGTAATTATTCTACCTATAATTTAAATCCATAGAAAATAAAAAATATTTTAAAAAATATTCCCATTACACAAAGTGGCTACTATTAATTGTTACCCCACCACCATCAATAGCACAAGCTATGAGAGCAAGATTTTTAATACGTGCAAATTCATCTAACTGTGTTATCATTACTTCTTCTAATTATAACAATTTCGCCCTCGTGAATTAAACTGAGTAAAACTGGTGAAAAATATGTATTATCAATTTTTTATTAAATTATATTTTAAATATTTATACTTTTCCATTTCATTGTTTGCAATTTATCCTTTGAAGTTTTTTTAAATTAAAACAATCATTTTATTAATTTTATTTTTTAAGTGATTTTATTTTTTAAATTTATCTATTTTCTTTGATTTGATTTTTTTTTAACATTTAACTATTCTTAAAATTTTTAAATTAAAGCAACTATTTATAATAAAAATTATCTAAAAAAGAAACTAAAATTTATCCATAATAAAATTACAAACATTACTTAAATTTATTTTTATAATTTTTATTATAAAAAAAGTAAACACTCATTCTTACAGTGCATGCATTTTTTACCAAATATATACAAATAACACTCAATGAATTATTTGAAAAAAAATAAAATTAATATAACAAATCTATTTCTAAATTATTTTTAGGGCGGAGACTAAATAATTAATTTCAAGTAGAGAAGTTGTGTTACTGTCCATCCATACTTTTAAAGGTATAAATAAAGTCAATATATTTTTGTTTTGGTCATAATTAAAATTAAGTGTTGCAATTTATTGAATTTGATAAACTGAATAAATAGTGATATTTGGCGGGTAAGGTTGGAGGGAAATGACAGGTTGTAGTATGTATGTAGTACGTTAAAGTGACTTGAGACCGAAACCAACGCTTCCGGTCTTAGCCAATGTCAGCGAAGCACACGCGTCGACTCAGGATAAAACAACACACTCTGCACCTTTTCACTTTTACACTTTACTTTTTTTTTTTTTTATCACCCTTTATCTTCTTCATTCCTATTACCAACCCCTTAACTCATTTTTTCTCTAAATTCTTCCAATTTTTTTTTTGAAAAATTTTGTCTTTCTCACATTTTAAAAAAACTAAGAAGTGAGTGATTAATGTGATTCAAAAGTTTCAGTGTATTAATGGATGTCCTTATGGTTGGAGTACCATTTGCAGCATTGGGTACATTTAGAAATTTCATTATAGAATGTTAATTCTGGAATGAGTTACTGAGAACTGAGACACTTTGTGATTTGGAAGGAATGTTGTTGTTCTGGTCAATTTAACGTTTCTATGTTAATATTTAGTAACAGCATAAACTGCAGCAGAGGTGTAAATTGTATGAGATTGGAGAGAAACGTCTTTGTTTATGGTAAGTAATAAAAATTGAATATTTATAATGTAATAAACTTGCCTTTAATATTCAGGTGCACCTCCCAACGTCTCTCTAATAAATATTCTCCAGAGAATAATATTGATATTCCAATACAGATTTAATAAAACAGTAATGTAAGAAACAGACAGATCAATTAGATAATTGTTACAAAAAAAAAACGATTGAATTTGTATGTTTATCATTACAGCTTTTCATAGTTTTTCTCTTCAAATTTAACTGATAATAAATTTGTTTTGTTCTGGTTATTTCATTAATTAAGAAGTCTATGTGTTGTATTTACAGTGCGAGATTAGAAAATGGTAATTAGCATTGGTTTTTATGAATTAAACATATAGAAGAATTCACACTATGGAGGACCCCTCTGTGCCAACTCCACTCTCATCCCTCTCTCTCTCTGCCTTTTACCCTAAAAAGGGGTGTTGGTTTCCTTCATAAGGCCCTCTCCTGCGGCACTCTTTTCAGCTGAGTGTAGAGAGAGAGAGAGTGAGAGAGAGAAACAAAGGATTGTGCTGTGTTGTGTGGCTCTATAGTGCTTTTGTTGTTATTTCCACAGATTGTCATTTCTTCCTTTTAACAATTTTGGTAAAAGAAACTCAACACATCAAGCACATACAGAGAGACCCCATCAATAATCTGAACAAAAAGATTGGTTCTTGTGAATTTGGAGGGTGGTTGGTTGAGTTTTGATTTTGAGGTCTTGCAGCAATGGCACCCAGTTTTGACTGTGTTTCGAGTCTCCTTTGCTCAGAGGACAGCACCGTTTTCGACGAGAGCCATTACGGGGGTACGATGATGGGGGTGTGCGAGGACACGTGGCGGCCCCGGAGGCACCGCTTCGATGATGATGATGATGAACCGGATGAGTTGCCATTGCTGAGTGATGAGTGCTTGGCGATGATGGTGGAAAGAGAGTGCCAACTCTGGCCTGGTTTGCGTTACTTCAATAGCCTTCAGACTGGAATTTTGGACTCTGGTGCCAGAAAAGAGGCCATTGATTGGATTCACAAGGTGGGTTCAACACTTTTCCTTCTTCTTCTTTCTTAATCACTCAAAGCTCTGATCTTTATTTCACCATCCCCGTTTTCCTCCTTTTTCTTGTGAAAAATAGAAACACGGGCCGTTCTAATAATATCCTGAAAAGAAATCTGAACTTTCGGAAGCATTTTATTTGAATTTCACATTCCAGTGATTGATGATTGATGATTGATGATGAATTGATTATTCCCTTGCTACCTTTTGTGGCTTAACTTGCATGTTCCCAAGCTGATTGAATGAAAATCTTTAATTGGATGCGTTTCAAGATGTTCAAAACTGGGATCAGAACTTGGATTTACCTTCAACTGATTATTGTTTCTTGTTTATCCGATTGTCTTTTAGCATGATCTAACTAGCAGACCCATATTCTTGTTTTATAGGTCCGATCGCATTTCGGTTTTGGTCCTCTCTGTGGATATCTATCTATAAATTACTTGGATCGGTTCCTTTCTGCATATGAATTACCAGTAAGTCCTCGATTGAAAAGAAGAGAAGTTTTTTTTTTTCTTTTTCTTTTTCTTTTTACTGTGATCTAATGTTTTTTCCACTCACAGAAGGGAAGAGTTTGGACAATGCAATTGTTGGCTGTGGCGTGTTTATCTCTGGCAGCCAAAGTAGATGAGACAGAAGTCCCAGTGTCTCTTGATTTACAGGTAGAAATTTTATTTTGTTATGTTTTGTTTTATTTTCACTGTTTGGTACCTACTGAGACAATGCATTATTGGTCCTGCATGTGCTAAATGCTAATCCTGGTTGTGTTTGACTCAGGTGGGTGAATCAAAGTTTGTATTTGAGGCTAAGACCATACAGAGAATGGAGCTTCTAGTGCTAAGCACATTGAAGTGGAGAATGCAATCAATCACTCCTTTCACCTTCATTGATTACTTCCTCTGCAAGATCAATGGGGATCAGAGTCCATTGAAGTCTGCAATTATGCGATCTATCCAACTAATATCAAGCACTGCAATAGGTACCGATCTGTTTCCCCTCACACTTCATTGCACAATTGGGTTGTTTTCTCAATGAGGCTCATCTGTGCAGTGATAATAACTGTGAATGGGTGGAATTAGTGATGGTAATTTGGATGGTGTGGATTCAATGCAGGAATTGACTTCTTGGAATTCAAACCATCAGAGATTGCAGCAGCAGTGGCCATGAATGTCATGGGGGAAACCCAAACAGTTGACACAGGGAAAGCAATTTCTGTTCTGATTCAACACGTAGAAAAGGTAACCATGGTTGTCCAAACCAAACATCATACAAAAACTTAATACTGGGTTTTACTTTGTTATCCTGATATATTTCGATCAGTCGTTCAGTCTTGTGAAGTTGAGTTAGGCTTAAAGTTTTGATGGTAACAAACATTGTGTGATTTTGTTTCTTTCTCAGGAGAGACTGTTGAAGTGCATTAAAATGATGAAAGAGTTGTCATCAAACAGTGGCTCTGCAAAGGATTCAAGTGGTTCTGTGACTTGCCTACCCCAAAGCCCAATAGGCGTGCTAGATGCTTTGTGCTTCAGCCACAAAAGTGATGACACAAATGCTGCTTCATGTGCTAACTCTTCACATAGTACTCCTGATGCTAAAAGGAGGAAGTTAAACAAAACCTGTGGAGCAGAGCTATTGTAGGGATGTGGATTGTGAAGTTTTTTCATCATCCATAGGATGCTTTTCCAAAAAATGGACATTATCTGTGTTTTATGGAAGGTGCCCCCCTCAAAGCAATACCAAAATGAGGCAGCAAGAAATAGCTACAAATAAATTATTTTTTATTGTCCAAGAAAAAAAGAAAAAAAAAAAGAAAGAGAGAGAGACCCTGGTGTAAAAAAATACCAAAACTACATAAGGTGAGGTGGGTCATGTGTGGAAGATGGGTGATCAAGTGAACATTCTTATACATTGCATGCTATTGGCATGAACTGAGTAAATCACCAGCTGTTAAAATATTTTAGATCTCTTAACAGCAGCTACAGAACAAAAGAAACTGAAGCAGAATTAGAGTATTGTATGTAAGTACAGTTGGGGGAGTTTTCATTAGTTCAATTGTTTTTTTTTCTTTTTTTTTTACTGTTAAATGGGAGAGAAAAATAAACCAAACTAAAAAAAAGAAACAGAGCTATAATTTGCGGAAATATTTTATATATGTTATTATTTTTATTCCATTTAATCAGTTTCTCATTGTTATTTTCTTTCAGAAACTACTGTTGTGTCACCAAACAGATTCTCCCTTACTGAGAAACCTTTGTTAGCATTTCAATGAGACACTTTCACTGTTACAACACATTGCTTTGTTGTTGTTGATAACCTTGGTTGTGCTGCGCATGCACCAAAGGGTAGGTCAGAAAGAAATGTACAAAAAGAAAAAAAAAAACTATTTTCTTCCATTGCAGCCATAAATGGACAAAACTTGAATCATAACCACAACATGCATGAAGCACCATTCATCATCAGCACACTTGTATCTCTATTTTCTACATAATTAACACTACGCGTTCACATTGATTGCACACATTTATGTTTCATTTGTTGGGTTCTTTTAACATGTACATACAGAAATAGAAAAGAAATCTGCAAAGTATTTTTTTTTAATTTAAATTTGTTTAGAAAATATCACTGTTTTGGTAATGGGGATTACAGAACACGACCAAAACAAGAGACAAACTACAAAAACCAAAAAACTGGTTCAGTTCAGCTTCACTACTGTCTCTTTAAGGTTCAAAGAATTTATTAAATGTTCAATTTTGTTGTTATTAAATTAAAGAGTGTATTTGTTCTGCCTTGTGGAAATTTTAATCTAACAAGTAATATTTGCAAACAATAGATTAAATTTAAGCGATCTGTGGGTTAAATTGTGATTTAAAGTTTTGCCACGTGAAAGAGGTATATAATAAAGCATATTTGATGCTTCTTGGGATTTTTTTTTATTATTATTAAAACTCTTATAAGTTAGATCCTTCACGTTATTATTGGATTATACATTCAAAATCACATGGAAAGAAAAGTTATTACTTTTGGAACACATAATAGTTGTTTGTATATGATTGGATAAAGAAAATTAAGGAAAATAAAGGTTTTCAAACGCGTGTCTATGGATAATTACTGCATTTTATTAAATGCTTAGGTTACTATTTATTTTTCTTGGTAGATATCCACCTTTAGAAAAAAACATTTTTGTTCATCTCACCTTTTAAAAGTTAAAGATGACAAGATTACATTACTCGCTGTTTTTTAATTACTGACTTTATTTGTTTTTATCTCTCGCGTTTGATTTAAAATATATATATATATATATATATATATATATATATATATATATATATATATATATATATATATATATATATATATATATATATTTGTCTATCCTTTAAATTATAAAATGACATTAACTATTATTTCTCAGTTATTTATTTTTGAAAAGGTATATGGAAATAATTTAGATAAAATAATAATGTAATTAATGAAATAAAAGATATAATATTAAAAAAAATACATTTTATTCGGTAGAGAGAATTAATTTTAACGAAAAAAAGTCTTATTTTAACGGAATAAATATTACATATAGTAATTTTTTCTCTTCAAATATTTGATATAATTATATATTTAAGGCGTAAAATAATTAAACTAAAATAATTTCAAGGTAATTGGCTACACGAAAGATAATAAATATAATTTTAGTATAAACAGAGATGAATTAAACATTTCTTTCAACTTTATACTTTTCGATTCTTGTTGGCGTATGACTTTTTATTTTGCTTTATCTATTTTTTAAATATTTTATATGATTACAATGGAGATCAAATTATAAACATAAAGACATTAACGTCAAAAACTAATCATTATCTATCTTTCCTTCCTCGTGGGTTTTTCTTCCGTACTAAACTTGGGCTTCCGAAAAACAAATGGACTTCTATGAGGTACAACAACAAGAGAAGTTTTTCTTTCTGCACCCCCACAACTTTCATCTACACCTTCACACAATTCAAAACATCACATATTGCTCTTCTTAGAACACCATTCTTAGTTTTCATTAAGGTTGGTGTGCGGAACTCATAGGTGAAAGTGTTGAGAGATAAATTTTTATACACTATTTGAACTGAAGTGAAGAACATTAAGTTTTCCAGTTTAATTGTTTGCGTTTCGTTTTTTGAACAACATTTCTCAAATGAAGTTGATCTTAGATTGCACCATCTAAAAACTTTTTTGTAATTTGATATTTGACGCACAGGTGCACACGTTACATGGGTGCAAAAAGAAACATCCAAGAGTCAGAAGAAGCGAATCCATATTGACCCAATTTAAGTAATGAAAAAGGCTTCTTTCATATTTTGTATAATCGGGACAAGGCTTTTACTTTCTGCATCCTATAATTTCTTCACGCACCCCACACATTTTGGAAATAACTATTTTACCTTTCAGACAAATGACTTTCAGATTACATATTCCGAAAACTTTCCAAAATTTATGGAATAAAATTTTCGAAACGAAATTTTCATGACAATAGAATTTCTATAACATATGATACATGTTCAAAAATTAAAATTTCAGAATGGAATCCATAAAATGTCTTCCAAAATATTTTTTCCAAATATCCGTTTATGAAATATGTTCCAGAAAGAAATTTTCAAGCCATATAAAATATGTTTCAGGAAAATCTTTTCGGTACGAGTTTTTCTTTTTACATTTTCTCCTGTCTTCTTCCTCTACAGTGATAAAGGGTATTTGATTTTTTTTTCCTAATATGGTGGGGATGTAGTTAGTAATTATGGTGGTGTAGGAAGCAATGGCCTTTAGACAATGAAACCTTGAATACTCTTACCCAAAATTTTATGCCTCATGAACATTTGGTTTAGGATTTAAAGTCTTAAATAATGTTTTGGACTTGTTTGGTTTATGGTTCGAAGTCCTAAATCATGTTTTAGATGTAACGGAGTAAACCTAAATATGAACAGTGTTTTTACAAAGTGAAATAATTTAACAGGAGTTTAGTGTGTGTAGGTGCATGTTTTAATTTGTTAATGATAATACACCTCAACCAATTCATAATTAGTAATAATGGTGCTCCTAAAAGAGCATCATATCATATTCCCATTATTGGTTAGTGGGTATTGGCCGTGGGTGTAATCGCATTAGTGGAATAATTGCTATAATCACACACACATTAACATTTTTTCTTTTCTTTTTTCCATTTTTTTATATTATTTTTTACCTTTTATCACACAATTTGGTATATATTTACTACTTTTTTTCTAATTCTACTTTTAATGCAAAGTTTTCATAAGCAATAATCAACTCTTGCTCTTGCTGGAGAGGAATAGACTAATTATCAGCATGGCAACCAGTTATCAACTAAAACCTTTTATATCACATTTTCTTCGTATTTTTATCTCTGATACTTTTAATTAACAGGATAATCTAAGCCAATAAGATATATTTTATTTTATATTATAATCAATTTAACAAAAAAATACTTATTAATTTATTCATTGACAGTTTTTCATAAATATATATAATAATAATGAAAATATAATTATGATTATAATTTTGGTATTGAATAGATATCAAAAAATTTGAGTACCATCACTGGCGGAATAACGTTGTAACATAGGGGAGCCGCGGCTCCCCAACCAATTTTTTTTTTACTTTATTTTTCATTTATTTAAAAAATAATATTTATATATTACTATTTTATTTATATTAATTGATTATTATTTTATTTTATTTTCTATATATTTAAAAATATATATTTATATATTATTACTTTATTTATATATTATCGTTTTATTTATATATTATTATCTTATTTATATTAATTTAGTTTAGAATTTTTTTTAAATTTAAAAATTAAGTTTTTTTTTTATTATAATTTCTTATTTTGGTTTTTCTCTTTCGTGTTTTCATTTTTTTTTTTGTTTTATTTTTATCTCAATTTTTACCGTCAATTCTTTATTATTTTCAAAATCAAATTGCACTACGACAAAATTAAAGAATTAATTAATATTTTGGACCGAACAATTTCTTCTTTTGAGTAAGTTCATTTTTTCCTTTTTTTTTTAAGTAATTTGTTTCCCTCTTGTCTATGACTTTTCTACGCTCTAGACATATCTCTATCTGTTAGAGATCATAAAATCATGCTTTAATTGTTGATCAAACTCTTATTTGTGTAGATAGAGCTATTTTAGGCTTTGAAGTTGTGTAAGGAAAGAGCAAGATTAGGAATCTACTCTAAGGTAAGGGAAGTTAATCATTTAGAAGTTATTAGTTTTCTTAAAATATTGAGTCTTGTTTTTAAGATTTAATTTGGGGTATTCATAATTTTATTTTTTGTAAATAGGTGAGAGGTGACAAATTTATATTAGAAAAATTATGATAAAGAGTAAAATAATTGATTCTTTTTTCAAGAGAAAAACTTGTGATGAAGATGAAAAAAATGCATCTACGTCATCTAAAATTGAAAAACTTTATGAGAATCCAAATATTGAAGAAAATGAAAAACAACTCTCTAAGGTTTCTAAAGTTACATATAATGAATTTGAAAATACTTTAGAACGTGATCCCGGGGAAGCGTCTTCAAATTTGACAATATCCACCAAATCAAATTGATGAGGTACGAAGGGCTTATCTAAAATGGGGTCCATATCAAATGCATCTAGAAAATTATCCGTTTGTTTGGTAAAGATGATCATCCTAGAAGATTTTAGTACACATGGTTTATCTTATTTTCTTCATGGTTAGAGTAATCGCCATTAAAAGATGCTGCATATTACTTACCGTGCTATCTTTTAGTAAAAAACCAAGTAGACAACCTAGCTCATATGTTTTTATTTTTACAGATAATTGAGTTTATTTGCATTAAATTATAATTAGCAATAAGTTGGTTGTCATCAACCTCTTTTAACTTTTTGAATGTTTTTGTATAGGTTTTAAAAGTTGGAGGAGCACTCTCACTAAAGGTAACTTTTGTTTATATATATATATATATATATATATATATATATATATATATATATATATATGTTTGTAGATGATAAACTTTATGCTACTCTTTCATATATAATATTGTTATATTGTTTAGATTCTATTGTCATGAATGCTTATTTTGAATAAAAAAATATGTAAAAACATTATTATTATTTAAATAAAAAAAGTAATTTATATATAACAAATATAATTTGATCCCTTAAAATTTTTGGTCAAGTTCCTGAGTACCATATATATATATATATATATATATATATATATATATATATATATATTTATTTATTTATATTTTTTTTTTTTTATTTGGAATAGACTTGTATTTCATCGATGTATTTTCACTATGAATCTCTTTTAAAAAAAATTATCAATAATTCATTCTTTTACAATGCAAAATCAAAGACAAATTAATTATAAAAAAGATTGGTTGGTTAATTTGGATTGGTTAAGTTTGGTAGAAAAAGATATTAGATTTTGATGAATACGGTATAATCGTTAATCATTTATAAAACTAAATAAATAGATTTGCTTCGATAATTTTTTTTCTACAATGAATGAATTTAATTGTGAATGGATTTAGATCTGTTCTGTCAATCCTGTTTTAAAATTTAATGGAAAAAATATTAATTAAAAGAGAGAAAACATAGCATTTTTTATTTAATTTTTTGTGTTATAAGTACTACTTTACTGAAAATAAGTCATTGGTGCAAAGACTTCATTGTATAAAAAGAGTAGAAGTCCTAACATGTCTTACGACTTAAAACTCTGACGTATACTTTAAAGTCTTCGTTCCTTTTCATAATATTTTAAAAAACATATTCCTTTATGTAAATCAAAAATAAATTGACCTTAAACATTAAACTCTAAATTAATCGAAAAATATTTTTTTTTATATTAGTTAATATATTTTGTTTGAGTGACAACATTAGCATGCTTCAATTTATTTAATTATTTGACATTTACTTCTTGAATTTAATACTCTACTTACTATTATTTTATTAGGATTTTCTTAATAGTTTCAATTTAATACTTCTACTTATGTATTATTTTTTTATTAGGATTTTCTTAATAGTTTCAATTTAATACCTCTACTTATGTATTATTTTTTATTAGGATTTTCTTAATAGTTTCAATTTAATATATATCTCTACTTATGTATTAAGTCTGATTTTGATTACATTACCGTTTACCTATTGTATGAATGCTACATGAACTGATTGGATCTCGAGTCAGTGATACGGTTAACGAATGAAACAAAATCAAACAAAAATTAATTTGTCAGACACACTACTAGTCTCAATTCTCAGCCAAGAGAATCCAGGCAGATATACCCACACCATAGGACAGTTAGTGGTAAGCGTGATTAAATCGTGTTTGGACTGAGATGAATTCATGATTAGTATAAGATCATCAACCAATCCTATAATGCAAGTAGTTGTAACGAGTTCTTTTACTATCTTGTTGTATACTTATTTGTGATTGAAATAAATAGACATTGACTTGAAGGTTAGGGTGTCTTTTGTACGAGAATGAAGACAATCAATACTAGCGATGACAAAATTTTTTGAGTATTAGTGGTTTTAAAGGATTATCACAGTCTTGTATATTTTAATAACATTTTTCACTTTTATATTTTCCATTTTAATATGCTTTAGAGGGTTTAAAGGTGATCTTAAGTTCTAAGTAATATGAAACTATTTGGTGTATTAAAGTAAACTTGTCTTTAAAATACATCCCAGAGGATTAAAAAGAAAATTGTATTTAAATTGTCATTAAATATAGAGAATGGGAAACTCTTTGAACCCATTAGGAATATTAATTAATATTGGAACTTGTAATTGAACACTTAAATTTCTTATAATAACTTAATCAAAATATGATTTTCTTATAATAACTTAATCAAAATATGATTTTTGAAAATGAACTTACTAGTGGGTTTTCAATTTTTATATGCTCAATTTTTTTTTATTTAATGTAAACTTAAACTTAAATTCTCAATAGTTTATCACTTTAGTGTATTCACCTCACATTGTGATGCTTACTTCAAATATTTTTAACGATGAAGATTTCACTATTTACTCTTACTAACATTGTTGTTCATTGTAACAAGAAATTCATAAAAGACATTCAACTAATAAAACATGAACCAAACCCAGATAAAATTTGAAATCACCTCTTATCAAAAACCTTAAAATAATGAGTTTGTGACTTATTTTTTTTTTATATATTGCTAATTTTTTTCACTTTCATTTTTAATATAAAATTTAAACTTATACTTAAATTTGTATCCTTATATAAAAAAATAAACCCACATTTAATTGTAAGAGTTTCTTTACTGTTAAATTTCTACACACCTCAAAATATCATGAAACTTGAGAAACGCCGTATAATTTATAACTCAAAATCCCACTATAAAATTGATAAAAGAATATATGAGGTGAATATATATATATATATATATATATATATATATATATATATATATATATATATAATATATAAAAAAAATATTTTATAGAGATCATGAACGTGCATTATTTGCGTTTCTCAAATTTTCTACCCATCCGAATACTTTTTTCTACACTCTTTTTGCTAGAATGGAAGACTTTGAATTAACCGTACAAGACAACAACGTGATATGTATTATATTTTTTGGGTTGACTTGCCACAAATGGGAGATGGATGACTCTAATGAATTTGGAACTGACATTATTAGAACCAAAAGAAACTCTCCCACAACTTCAATGCCTCACTCATGGTGGAAGATATGTGAAGTTATTGCCATCTTTATATTATCAACCACACTTTCTTTCCTTCCCATCTAAGGGAAATAAACATTCCCATAACTCAATTATGTTCAGCCAACTCCCACTTAAACAAACACACTTTCTACACTACTTCTAATTCTTTTAATATTCAACAAAAGTATATATATAAATTAATAGATAAATTTAATTTCTTTTGTTTAGTGTTAAGATTTACGATAGAGATCAAATTTTATGTCGTAAAAATTGCAAGTTGTATACCTGTCGCACATGTACATCGATGATTAAAACGTTAAACACAACCAAACCTAAAGACATGATTATTTAATCGACTTTTTTTTTTAAACTTTGCATAGCCGTTTAAAGAAAACACGATCCAATTGTTTGGTTTTGTAAAATATAGAAGGTGAGGATTGAAAGTTGAAGGGAAAAAAGGTGTTGACATTAAAAAAAGATTAGTTGGGATAAAAGTCTAAGAAAGCAAATGGTATTTGGCATATAAAACAACGGAGGTAGGGGACATGGATTCCTCTTTGCCTTTTGGTCTAACTTTTTGCATTGGTTTGTGGTTGTTTTTTTTTTTTTTTTAAAGAAAAAAAGGAAAACACACTAAGTTTTTTAGTGGGGGAGGTGGATGGAGAGGGTGTTGGTTGTTTTAACTTTCCAAGCGTGGATGTTTTTGTTGGAGAATCCACAACCATATTGGCTCCATGGTCTCATGTCCCACCATTCTCAAATGCATCATTTTAGTGGGTAATGCAATGCAATGTAATGCTTCTTCTAAAAAGTAAACCAAACCAAAATATGTATGAAATGAGAAAATATACTATAGTCAGATTTTATCTTTAATCGATTTGAGACTTTTTAATATCTTTTCTCGTTATTGTACGTGAGACTAAATATTAATTGGTGATCCAATAGGAAGTGAAACAATATTATATGTGAGTCGTGATACTGGACATTAATGGGTGGTCCAATAGGAGGTGAAACAATAAACTCAATAAACATCAATTTTCGTTAGGATATACTTTAACCTATGACTGATACTATGTCAATAAATGAATTTAAGTTTAACTTGACCTCATAAAACTGACTTATAAGATGAGGTTTGCACTCACTTTTATATATATTATGAAATTATTTTATCTCTACGATCAGCTAATTTTTAAAATTTCATTACGATAAAAATAAATTATTATAATTATTATTCTTGAACCAAAAAATTTCTAATAAACACGAGTCATCAACTCACATCGATTAGGTTTGTGCCTTTGTACACACCGTTTTGAAATAATAAGACGTTGAATTCAAAATGTTAATTTTATAGTCGAAAAAATTGAAAAACGAGATTGTTTACTCGTGTGTGCTTTAACTTTAGCATATTAAATCTACTTAATCGTGACCCACGTAGGAATGATGGGATGGGAGTGTTGCGTTGAACGTGATAAATAGAAACATTAGTCGCTGGAAACATGGAAGACCGTGTTTATCTGCGCCATAAACAAACCAATTTCTTTTCTTTCTTAATTCTTAATTCTTGTAGAGCACGTCTTTCACTTTTTTTTATTTTTTCTTTCTTTTCTTTTCATACATCTTTCCCACTTCTTAAAGGCTTTTCACTTTCGTTTCGTATTTTTCTTTGGGTCACACTTGTGTCTCATTTTAACAGTTTTAAAGATATCATTTTTCTGTCACGGTTGAAACATTCTTTTATTTATTTTCTTGTCCATTACAAAATTAAAACAGTACACACATCGTAGTTGACTCTTGGAAATCCAAATTAAAAAAAAATAGAAGAAACATATATAAATATATATATATATATATATATATATATATATATATATATATATATATATATTTTTTAAGTTCGTAGATGGCAACAGAAGTTATCCGAAACTCGAGAGAAACAAAAGAAGATTTTGTTAATGGCTTAAACCTAGTTTAGCTCCCTCCCATTGGGACCTCTTTTTGTCGTGTTATGCATTTTTGAAGTACAATGTCGTGTTATTAAGATTTTCAACGGTAACACTAATTAATTAACTTGGCTATGCACTTCATAATTAAACATCAAGAATGATTTCACTGAAACCACGTCGAAACAGATGAAGGAAGAGTAGAGAAAAAAAAAACAAGAGAAGTGAAAGAGATTCACATGCACGACATGTACATGAAGAAAAGAAAAGAAAATGACAGGTGTTGAAATTAATATATATAGTGAGTGGTATATTATATATACATCAGTGCCTTGCAAAGAATAATCTTTTCTCTCTTTCTATTGGTTGTTTGTGACGAAGGATGCATGCTTACAGAGTTTTTCCTTAATAAAATAATTTATAATAAAAAGTGATAAGAGTCTATGTATTCTCAGAAGACTATATCAACTAAATTTTGACAACTTTTTCTTATAATTTGAGTAATTATTTTTTAAGTGATGTTTAAAAAAAAGTTGTTAAATTTTAATCGTTATAGTATTATTATCCTTCTCAAAATTATTTGTGTATAAAATAATTTGAAAGAAGCTGCAACTTGGGGATTTGCCTGTGGTGTTTAGGGGTCCACAACAAGCATGCTCCTCACATTACAAATGTGTTACTGGTTTAATTGACATCGTATGAAAAGAGGATTATTTTAGAGGAAAAAAAAAAGGCAAATAAAGTGAGCATGATGATAGAATAACATTCAGACGTGCGTAGAAATTGTTTTAATTTAATGTCATCATTATTGATTAACTTATCTAAACCAAAATGGATTTTGCAAGAAGTAATAAAGAAGTAATGAAAGTTAGAAGGAGAGTTGTTTGGCTGGTTTATTGCGTCCTCAACTTTTATTAATATTCTAAGTGTGAGTTTGGATTTAATATTAGATAAAAATAAGAAATTCAATCAACGTATAAAGTGCAAGATTTATGAATCCATTTGCTTAAAGTTGAGTGGGAAATAATATCAATTCTTTGTATAGATTAAATTCAGGCTTTATTTGTGTCTTTCCAATAAATTATTTGTGATTTAAATAAACTACTTCTAAAATTCTCTTGAATTGGGTCTGTGTTTAAGATTTGTTTCAGGTCACGAAATCATGGTCACACCATTTTGGAATTTGTTATTGGGTTCAACCATACTCTGTCTGGTTCCTCTTATCTACTTATTTATTCACTCTAATATAAGATTGCTTCTTTTCGGTCTAGTTTCTCGTCAAAGTGCTGCATAGGACAGTGATTCTGCATTGTGAGAAGCTTGCAAGAATGAAGTTATCCAACATTCACTACTAAAAGGAATTATTTTTTAAATAAATAGTTATTATATATATATATATATATATATATATATAAACTTATTTTACCTATGTAATTAAAGGTATATATACTAATTAAAATTGCAATTACTTGCTCTCAAAAATATGTTGACACATCTTTTTTACGTCTAATGGTTGTACTTACATATGTGAATGGGTATATAGACTTTTTTATCTAGATTTGAGTGTTCGAACATAAGATCAATTTATGATAAATCTAGAAGTTTTTATTTGAATTTTTAATAAATTTTGTGTGGGTGTTTCAACATTAGAAAATTGATTCCCACGTAGAAGCAACAAGCTCTTTCAATCTGAAATTTTATCCTTTAATTGATTTTTGAAATCAAAGATATACTCATTTTATTTTAATTATAAAATTTGATGTCGGCGGCAGGAAAAAAAAAAGCTAGCCAATTAATTTTTTAAACAAACCCTAAAGTTAGACATCGATGTTACTAACATCGTGTTGTGTAGGAATTTTTATAATTGAAAGAAAAATATAAACGTGAGTAGATTTTAAAAATTTATCAATTGTAAATAAGTTATTCTTAAAATATAATTTTAGTAAAAATATCATTTTAAAATATAGCCTTTTAAAAAAATCATAAAATATTATTCAATTTCCGTTTGCAATATGATTTTACTTCTAAATATATTGATTTAAAAAAAACAGTTCAGTTTTACAAATGAAAACTGTATTTTAAAAGATATTATTCCATTTAAAAGAAAGCATAAAATTGCAGTCATTTTAACACACATGATAGATCTCTAGAAAGGGGAATCCAATTTAATCAAGGTAAAATTTGTTGATTTTTAATTAATGTAAGAAATTTAAATGTGCGATTAAATGTATAAAGATAAGTAAGGTGAAAAAGAAAATATATAAATATATATATTTTTAAGTTTTTGGATTAGGGATGAATCAGTTTTAGTTTTTTTTTTTTTTTTTTACATATAAGATTATATATATATTTATTTTTTTTTATATATATATATATATATATATATATTTATATTTATATATATTTTTTTATTTATA
>Ga0214543_1006803_pt1 | contig 20100 bp, 6 predicted proteins | sample CNSS2metaG_FD_160094 | JGI IMG/M metagenome (GOLD analysis project Ga0214543, IMG submission 160094) | Root nodule microbial communities from cowpea collected in UCLA plant growth center, Los Angeles, California, USA - CNSS2 | ecosystem: Host-associated > Plants > Roots > Nodule | place: USA...
CAAAATTGATTAATTGAGTTTTAAACCTTAAAGACTCCTTCAAGATTCACATTAAGTAAGTGAAAAACTCATTAATCAATTCAGATCCCTTTGTGGTTAAGAGTATTAGACAGAACTGTTTTTAACAGGACCAACTCAAGCTGACAACCGAGACGAGCGGAGTCAGGCCGACCTGAGCCGACAACAAACATGGGTCGGCTCAGATTGGCTGAGGTTGATAATCGAGACTTGTCAACCCAGGCCCACGACCAACACTGGTTGGCTCAGGCCGATGGCCAAGACAGGTCACCCTAGGATGACGACTAAGATAGGCTAGCCCGGATTGACGGTCGAGATGAGCCAATACAAGTTGACCCGAGATACAGGCTAACTCATTTCGATCGAAGTTGACAACCGAGATGGGCCAACCCGAGCTGACTGTCGACACAGGCTAGCTTGGACCAATGAATGAGACAGATTGGCCCGAGTCAACAACTAAGACAAGCCAACCAGAACCGAGAAAGTTGACCCAGGTCGACAACCAATGAAAGGGTGTTAGATTTTACACTAACTAAAAATAAAATAAATTTATAATATATATAATTAAACATAAAATCCAGCTTAATAATCAATTTTGTAATATTGAATTAAGCTAATAATTCTTTTATATTTTGTTACTGTAGTGCAAGATGTGTTGGTAATGGAGTGGCTTGTTGCAGTAGATGTTGTTTGATAACATTGTCAATGGAGGTAGGCTTTCCCTTTCCCTTCATTGCTTTGCAGAATGCTTTGAAAAACAATGTCTCACTAACTTGGTATTATAGTTTATAACTGGATCAACCACAACTCCTTCTAATCGTTCAATCTTTTTCTATCTTTGTCATAGTAAAACCAACTTTGGAGGCTTCCCAAGGTTACTGCAATGATTTAGCCTTCATCCTTACCATATGTGGAACTTTCAAATAGTCCCATTATGTCAAAACAACAGCTAAAACTCAAGTGCATGTTTCATAATCAATCAATAGACGGTTTGGGTATTGTTTTATGAATCCATGAATGAGAAGACCAGAGTACAAGAGAATAGCGACTACTGCTATTGATCTTTAACAGTGACCCTACCCGATTCACCGGATAAAACTTTTCAAATATCAATGCCAAGGAGTTTGTTAATATTTTACAAAATGTTTAAATATGGTGTGTATTCCGAGAAGCAAAGTGAAATGTTTTAGGTGTTCCTTCATATCCTACTTCTGGGGATTCAGTCCAATCCTCTCCCCATCCTTCTCCAACAGTGTACCAAAGACCAAGATGGAAAAAAAGAAAGGAAATTTAAATGTTCCGACTCAAATGAATGTTAGGGCGGTTTCCGCTCCTGTATATCATATACTGAAATTATTCCTCGAATATTCACAACAAGAAAGTCTTCATTATTACGAAACATATGAATACTTTTTAAAATAATGAAAAAATGTTTCCTTTCTCAAAATCAATATGAAAATGTGAAAAGTATTGTGTCCTTCATTAAGTCTTCCAATAATAAGTAAATCAGAAATTGATACTTATGTTATCATAAAAATTACACCTTAATTCAAAATAGAGCCCAGAAGTTGTGTTTTGCAGGCAATTCTGTTGGTGAGTTCGGTTTTATTATATAATCATTTTTAAAAAAACAAGAATTGGCATAGGTGAGGAAGGAGGACCTTCAAGATTTGTTTTCGTGGTGGATCATGATAGGTTTGCGATTCCAGCTACAATTTTTGGACCTCCAGTTGTCTCATCAGTAGCATTTTAACAACAATTTCATTGACTTTCTGATAGCCCTTGAAGCAGTGTGCTAGCTATGTTTGTCAACTCTAACGAATCAAATGTGCCTCTTCACCACGGCTTTTTCCAGGCATGTTTGGGATCTTCATCGACAATGAAGAGTTAAAACTCGTATTTCAAGGTAGAATGTATTACTCAAGTGAATACAAAAATATAAACGTGCCGCACCAAATGCGAATTTGTGGTCGCAGCTTAAGGTTGGATTTAATTTCAGTATCAGTCAAGAGTTTTCTACCTAAACGAAGTGATCAGTCAGTATTCATTTTGAAGCGAGTCTACGAGTACCGGCTGGTTGATTAACACCGCCAGATATTACAATACGGTGAGGAAAAAGGAGCTGATTTGTCATCAAAAGAATGGTTCTCAGCTACTCTCGTCATCCATCAAAAAAATTGGGCTGATTATATATACTTGCATTATGCAGCAGTCCATTTTCTTTGAAACACTGACCAATGGTGCTTGCTATACAAAGTTTTCTCGATATAACAATTTATAAAATACACAATAAACAAGGCTCAATAACAACCTATGCACCCCCTACACAATTTGGTGATTTGTTTCAATCTATCAACATAATTTGTGAAATCGGTTCCGAATCGCTAACATCTGGACCCCACCATTTCCTGTCACGTCACGCCACTACAATTGATATGCCAGTTAAATTGCAACGCCTTCTCTAAAAAACTGTGACATATAGGAAACTAGCTAGACCAAAATGGTAACCACAAAGCACAACCAATTTTACAAATTGAAAATGACTGAAACATTTCAAAGTTCAGGACATAATATAGCCTGGCCTAAAAATTATAGCAAATGTAATTCAGCCCAAAAAAAAAACAATTCATCCAGTGAGATGCTAATTTAAAACCTCTTGAAAGTCATGATTGATGAGCATTCAGCAGCGCTCTATAGACCATATCAATGAATTGATTGTCCTACCACACAGCCAAAAACAACAAATTATTAGTATAATAATAATTTACCTTGGTAGGAGATAAAATGACTGGATCATACAAAATTATCCACCACAGACAGCCATTTAAGATCACTAGCACAGAATATTAATTACACAAGCACCAAGCAAGTAGACTAACCTGAACAAGCACCAGAAGAGCATCTCGAACCTTTTCTCTAGAAATAACAGGACTGTAGTTTGGAGAGGGAGCAGGAGCAAGTGATGGTGGTGGATTTGGTGGTGGAAATGGCTGTAGCAGTGGAGCACCGTATGGACGTTGTACATTAACAGCAGGATGAAGTGGAGGGGCAGTAGGTGTGGATGAAGACGCTGGGGGTATCATCATTGCTGAAGAAGGGGGAGGGGCGAAAAAAGAAGGCTTCACAAGTTTTGTGGTTCGATTACTGCTGATGGATTCAGAAACATCATGATGGGGTATTGGAGGAGTAGATGCTGAAAGCGGGGGTATCTGTAAGGTTGGCACAGTAGGTGTAGCAGCATGAGTTTGCACTGAAGATGAAGAAATTGTAGCAGAGGACTGATAAGGCTGGCCAGTAATTGGAACATTTGAAGTATTCCCAATAGCCATGGCTGCCTGCAATAATAATGTGTCAGGACAAACCATTCTCTCTTTGCAAAGTTACAGTTCAGCAAGGAATAGGCTGAAAATTTGAAAGCTAATTGACGATCTAATTGTCTATAATAGTGTAGCAAAGAAAACGCTGAAAAGTTGAGAATCGCTCAGGATTTCACAGTTAGTTTGCAGGGGCTACTCTTTTGTCAATTGAGCAGCTTTTCAAAAGATAAATGTAAAACTGGATATCTTGTAACACTAGACATACTAAAATTGAACCATGTAGTGAAAGAAGAATTCAAAACTATAGATGGAATAAGCCAAAGTTGTATAGTTTTATGTCAATGGAATCCCTTTGTTCTCCAACATAAATTAGCAGGAAAAGACTATTGGGATATAGCTGAAACTGCTATACATCAATAAATGATTAAAAAAGAAGCACACAGGTACCAGTAACCAAAGGACAAAATCATGCTAAGCACACATGCAATTATCCACCTCCACTGAGCGAATGTTGTGACATTTATTTGTCAAGAAAGTTTAAAAATAAATGAATGGATTGAGAGATCAGAATAACATATATTAGAAACAAATAACATTGCTAACAGTGGCCCATACACTGAAGAAATTTACAAAGGACGGATCATCAGGAACATCAACCACATTGGAAGTAGTTGATGATGGTGGCTCAAGAGGACCATCCATAACTGCCATAGTTGGTACTGCTTCTAGCTCCTCAAACTCACTGCAACAAGTAAAAGCATAACCTCATTTACTCAGATTCAAAGTATACTGCGTGCAAAAATATATGGCTAATGAGTAATGTCTACGGAGTGCAAGCTAAATCTGTCAACAAGATAGTAATCACCTATTGTTCACGCAAAAGAAAAAAGAATCCCTCTTTCTAGAGAGAAAATGACTACAGTACAATGAAGTTAAAAATTTTCTCCAAAGCATAAAAATAGAAACCAACGAAACTGAGGAAGCAACAATGCTGCCCAGTATGTCTACATCAAAGGCAGGATCAATGCAAATGCCCTTGAAACAGGCATGGGTAGGGCACCAGAGTATAGGCAAAACCATAATCCTGTGCAATAGCAATGTGATAATGTGACTAGGTGTAAGTTGCATTCATTATTTATCAACATGTATGCTCATCATAATCCATTCATTATTATGTCGTACTAAGTGAATTTATGTCGCATGCTCTTTCTTGTCACTATCTCATGGGCTTCGTCTTCCATGGTTTCTCTCCAAATAACTGACATGCAACAAAATGCTCGAGAGGTAAAACATATCCATCTAGATCAGTTCCATCCATGGAATTTGAAAGGAACGTGGATATGATTAAATTTTCAAAAAAAAAAAAAAAGATAAATGAACTAGAATTAAAAAAAAAAAAAGATAAATGAACTAGAATTAAAAAAAAAAAATATCATGGGGGACCAGGCAGATGCTGGCAGAGTCATTTAACCAGTTGGGAGCACATTATTACCTCTTTGTAGAAGAAACCTTTGACTTTGGTGGAACCTTGGCATATGCATTAAGTATCCTGAAAATTATGCAAATACATATGAATCAAATGGAGACATGACTTTTACCAATTCCAACCAATCTATATGCTAAACATCAACAACTAAAACCACTGGATGGGGCTGCTAGTTAAATCTTTGTTTTCCAGTTCTTTGTATATGTTCAACATTTCGAAAATTTTCTTGCAGTTTTTATGATGAAAATCATCTACATAATAGAGTAGTACTATTGTTTAATCAAAGTTTTACTACTTTTAGCAAGTGACATCATATTTCAAAAGTCTAAGTACATAGGAACATGTCAAAAAGCTATATAAAGTCAAGTACAACTAAAATTCATGGTAATGTGCAAAAGAAATGACAAGCAACGCAAAAGAAGAACTAAAGCTAATTGTTGCACTTAGCTTATATGTTATCTGCAATATCATTACTAGTTTCAGGATTCTTTCAAGGATTCAACGGATGCAAGAAAAATTGAACTTTGACTGTCATACTAAACATCACATTTTGGTTAGGAACCCCTGCGTTGAATTAATCATCCATTAGGAACTGAACTGGCATGGGGAGAGTTGACCAATTCCATACCTAATAGGTACCACGACAAATATGAGAAATATGTCATGATATTACCTACCTTAGAATATTTTAGAGTATTCTAGATGATCTCTTAGGCTTTTTTATTCTTTTAAATTTTATGATTACATCCCTCAATTAACTAGGATTTTGGCATACCATATCATGCATATATGATTAAAATCTCCTACAATTATTTGCATTAAATTGGAATAAGTTTTATATAAAATGGATTCCATTGTGTAGTTTAGACAGATACATCAGTGTCATAAGTTTCAGCCCAGTATGTTCTTTTTTTCTCCCCTTTACCAAGTGTTCTCCCAAATCAACCAAAACTTTACATTCCATCAAGTTTAGAAGCAATACACATGTACGAGGAATTTGCTCAATCTATTGGGGAAAAAAATTCTCTTTTCCTCTTTCAAAAACTCTCATAAAGATTATGCATTTTTATCACAAAATGAAGTAATCCAAACATGCAAAACACTCCCTTGATTGATCAGAATCACTAAAAATGACAAAATTTGACAATTTAACATGAAAAAAATCACAGGAGAAATAGCGATTTCATAATTAAATACATACTAAGAGCAATACCTGCTAAAAAGATTAGCAACCTCTTCACATTCACGGGAATTATAGAACCAGATACCATTCACTTCTTGAGCAGCGTTTCTATAGAGTAGATATGGCACCTGAACTTCATACTCGAAATCCCCCAAGAGATTCTCCACTAAATTTTCTGCTTATGCCATCATGGAAAAGAGCGAAGTGCAAGTTACATGCAATGACATTAGGCAGTTCTCTAACACAAAGTCTAGTATCAACAGTCAGCACAGTATCTATACCACATTTTCCCATCCTTAAAAACAGGTCAGAAGACATTTACAGTTTACACAATTACTAATTCGTAATAGTCACAAGATTGAGTGGAAGATGATGTACGCAATGTCTATCGATAACCAATACCCCAGCCCCAATTATAATTTTAAGGTTAAAACCACACCCACATACTGGAACCATGTTACTATATTGCCTTCATGAAATAAAGAGGAATAAAATAACTAGCACTTAATATATAAATTTTCAAAACCAAACCCAAAAACCGTACAATCAATTGCCACAGATTCATATTATGAACGAAGATCAATTGCACAATACGCCAGCTTCAAAAAACACCTTTTACTTTCCAGTTTTTTTAAACAAAATGACAACAAAAAAGGCAGATTGGGTCACTAACCAGTATTGCGACGGTTCATCACAATAAACTGAAATCGAGGTTGTGTGTTCCTGAAATTAAACAAAGCCATTAACACGAGATAAACCTCGAATCGAAACACCAGGATCGTCGAAGCGATGAATCGCGAGATATCAATAATATTCAAAGGAGGAAAAGTAAACGAACCTCTTGACAACGAAGAGAGATCCTTCGACGTCCTTGCGACTCTGCAAAGCAATCAGAGCGATGAGAATGGAATGAAAAAGTAAAAAAAAAAAAATGAAGGGAAAAGAGATAGAGCGAGCGAACGAACCCATTGGCTGAGGTCGATGTTGAACTCGTAGAAGGTGACATGTGCTGCGGTGATGAGAATTTCTTCGACGAAGGGGTCGATTCGTTGGAGAACAGTGAGATTGAGAAGCTTGGTGCTGTGCTGGTCTAGATTCGGCATCAGCTTCCCATTCTGAGACATTTTCGGTTGTTGTGTCTGTACCAAACCCTAGAAATTTGGGGTTAGAGTCTCTGCGTCTCTGAAACCGTGAGAGAGAGCACAACAAAACGCAGGAGAAGAAGGTTGAGGTTGAGTCGATCAGACTCAGCTTCTTCCCAAAGAAAATCCTTGCTAAATGACAAAATAAACCTTCTAACTAATCCATACGCATGAATTTTAGTTTCTTATATAAATTTCAGAAGAGAAAAAAAAAATCATCTTCTGATATAATGGAAATTTACGTGAAATAAATAATTTTGAACTTATTTATATTATATATATATATATATATATATATATATATATATATATATATATATATATATATATATATTTATTATACTATAATAGTAAAGGATGTGATAAAAATAAAAATATCAAAACTTCACTTTTCAAAATAAATAAAAATATGTGATAAAATATATGACGCGAAGGAATCCTCTGTGAGTGTTCTTAAAACGCTTATTAATTATGACTTTTTATAATAAAATTAATATTTTTTCTATTTATGAGAGAAATTAATTTTTCAGAATATCAATCTTCTAGTTTCTTTTCTTAAACTATACTTGTTTTCTTTTTAAATTGATATTATAGTTTAATGATACTTTATTAAGTATTCATATTTTTATTTAACACTAAATTAAATGTTTATTTAATGATTCTTTATTACCTTGGGATTTATTTCAGATCTCAGACAAAAAAATTTATCGACATAAACTAAAAAAATAAATTTTCACGTCATACCAAGAAATTTACATTAAATAAACTAAAACATAGCTTATATGATTAATTCTTCTAAACCTTCTATGAATTTAATTATTCACATGAATGAAAGTGTTTTCAGGGGTTGAGTTATCATAATCCTTATTATTAAGTCACACGATGGCTCTTATTAAGTATTTCGTTTCCTATATTTAGTTATTCTTATTAAGTGTTAAATTTAGTTAACTTGAGTAAAAGAATTGTCAATTTTAGGTTTTAATTCAATTTCAAATCATAGGGTATATTTCTAAAGAAAACTGAAATTTGAAATTGCTCTAATATTAATCAATTTCAATTTTAACCTATTTTCACATTGTTAATTTAACACCGTATGTCAATTTAATAGACGAAAAAAAATCCATTCAAGAAATTGATATTATTAAAATGTATTATTCTTTAAAATATGTAACTTTCAGCAAAGTTATTTTTTTATTATTATTATTATTATTATTATTATTATTATAATATATATATATATATATATATATATATATATATATTGTAAAATATTAAAATTTATAATCACCCGTATAAATATATCAATTATACATATATATTTTTTTAACTTTAGTTCTTAAGAACATAATAAACTCATCATGTAATTATTTAATATAAGAAAAAAATGACAAGTTAAATTTATGATGATCTTAAAAGAATAAATACAAGATAAAATATCATTGATTGTTAATAAGTTTTGTGTGATAAAGTGAATTTTTTTTTTATTAACAATGGAATAATCTCTTATTAAAATTTATTCTTCTTTAAATTATGTAATTTTCAATGAAGTTACTTTTTTTATTATTATTATTACTATTATTATTATTACTGTTATTATTATTACTATTGTTATTATTATATTATGTATGCGTGTATAGTAAAAATATTAAAATTTATAATTATCTCTATAAATATATTAATTATGGGTACGTTAGCTAAGTTTTAGTTCTTAGGAATGTAATGAACTCGACATGTAATTATTTAATGCAAGAAAAAAAATGACAAGTTAAATTTATTATGATCTTAAAAGAATAAATATAAGAAAAAATATCATTGATTTTTAATTATAAGGTTCAATAATATCTTAAAAAATTAAAAATGACAACCAATTTTTAGTTGTTATTATTATTATTATTTTCTAATTGTGGGGGTGTTTTGATATTATGTAGGTTGATAATTATTGAAAGCATTAAATTCAAATTATTATTAACTCAACAGAATTTGGTAGTAATGCAGTTTTAAAAATTAGGTAAATTTTTTAAAAAATGTTGAAGGGTAAAATTTTGAGAAAATCAAGAGTAAATAATAAATAAAGACGTTCTTACTTCGTGTATACAATTTATAATTATCCTTATAAATATATTAATTATTCATATGTTTTCTAAATTTCAGTTATTAAGATTATAATGAACCCCGCATGTAACTATTCAATGAACAAAAAAAATGACAAGTTAAATTATAATTATTGATAACATTAAATTCTAATGATTATTGAATATTCATTAAACTGATTATTTATTAAATTGTAACTATCATAACTTAAAATAATTTAGTATTATTAACTTAAAATCAATGGTTTCATCTTAAGATTTTTACATCACATAATATTATAAATATGTATTTAAATTATTTTTAAGCTTGATTTTTAAATAATATGAAAATTAAAAATTAAAACTTAAGTTGAGAAGGAGGGTTTTTAAGCTTGTTCTCAGATTCGCAATGTAGAATGTGTTGGAAAGATAAACTGGAACATGGTTTTTCACTTTAATGTAACACGCACATTCACACATCAGTTTACACCTCAAACTATTGCAACTTTACAATAATATATTATATATAAGAGAAGCTTCTATGAAGCACCACCAGATGGGGTAGCTTTTGTGGAAACTATTCAATCGTTAGTTCCAGCTATTGGTAAGATAGTTCATTCTTAAAATTATCATAAATTTATAACATTTGCGTGTGAAAGACTACATAAGTTTTAGCATTACATTTATTCAAAAGAAAAATCCCAGCTATTGGTAATGTCAGTTCATTAAATTGTACCGTATGTTATCAGTAAACCCACGTCTCGAAACTAAAAGGATCAGATAAAAGTGGAAGAATAAAAGGTACAATTTGTTAACAGCACAAAAAAAATTTTTATTCACCGCATATCGCCATAAAAATGTCAAAGTTTTCTCCCAGTTTACAAGCTGCTATCGTACGACCTCAATATTACATTACACCCTTAAAAATTGCTGTGGTGGAAAGAATGACGAACACCAAAATTGGTATTTTCTATTTGTGCTATCAGAGAACCATATATTTTGGAAATTATCTTCCAAACAACAAATGGTACCGCCTTTACAAAAATAAAATAAAAAATCGAGTACTTTGTGAACTAAGAATTGTGTTCTATATCTTCAGTTTCCATCCTCGGGCAGCAAGTGCTTCATGAACCCGTTTAGCTGCATCTGCAGTGTCTTCAAGAGGTGGATAACTCCAATTTTCTGATATCTGAATTTAAGAGAATATATACTGATTAAAACATGGATACTTGACAATACAATATGTAAAATTACAAGACAACATTTTAATCTATGCGCTTCATGAATAAGTAGAACTCCAACTTACATCCTCGGACCCTGTAAAAGGCCTAACAACTCCTCGTTCTCTCAATGATTTATGGAATTCTGTGAATTTCCATTTGCAACGCTCAGCTCCCATGATATACACAGGCTTCCTGTGGGAGAAACAAAACTTATTTATTAAAAACAAATAGCAGAGATGAAAATACATGTATCAATCTGGAACAATAACAACTACAAAGTCTTCTGGGATAAACTACAAATAGATACTAGTGAACTCTAAAAAATAAATTTTCAGTAAACTCATTTAGAGTCAAAGTGGAGAAAATCTATCATGGAGATACTTTTGACAGACATACCCAGTACTGCAAGCTTCACTTATCATGCTAATTGAATCTGCAGTGACAACAAATGCATCCGCCCAAGCCAGATGCCCCATATGCGGGTTTGGTTCTGAAATTTGTGTTAGTGTCAGGGATTAACCACATTTTATCTCTTAAATTTTTTTAAAAGAATCTGATTTAGCAATCTAAACCTGAATACATATTTACCTTGTCCATCCCAAACATAAACTTTTGGATTATTTCCAAGTTCTTTCACTATAATATTGGATACCTGTTTAAAAGACCAAAAAAAGAAACAAAAAGTGTCAGAGATGAAAACATTGCTCAACGATATCTGCATAAGAAACTTCATGGTATACCTTTTGTGGAGTTCTCTCTGAAAAGGATATTCTTACACTCCCACAACTACCAAGAACACTGAGTAAAGACGTTGCTAACTGCTTTGCAAGATCGACACCATATGGACAATTTTCTGTATATATAGCCGAAATTAGGCATGTAACCCATTGAAATTCTAAACAACTTGAAACTTTTATTCAGCTTCCCCAACGCATGATCACTAACATTTCTAATTTTTAAATTCATGAGAAAGTTTATTGTTAAAAGAAAATAACGAGTACAGAAATTCTGACACAGAGCCGGTACTCTACATAAAGTCCAGTCATTTTTAAACAATTATTACAGTACAGTAAAATGTATTTCAATGTGATCCACTGTCTTCAAAGTCCCCATATGGTTTTTAGTGATGTACTCTGTCTTCCCTCTGCAGATTCCCCTTATTTCCTAGGATTTTTTATAAGAACTTTGGATGAAACACAACAAAAACTAGACGTAGTTAGTTGGAGAGCCCAAGGCCTTGTGTTATAAACACTTCATAGAATCCCATATTTCTAATGGGAGATTTAAGTCCCACACCTTGTAATTGGATTCTAAAAATTTTCCATTTTTCCTCGAGGTATACTTGTAGTCCTTTTTTCACTAACATTACAATTATAACGCAACCCAGCATTTCACAAACAATGACATAAACACTTTTAGACCAAACAAGAGCATATTGGAATTTAACCATAGGAAAACTGCAAGGAATAATCACGCATGACTAGGACAAGTATAATAGGGAATTACTTGTCGGTCCTCCAATGTTGACCACGAGCAATGGCTTTGGAACATGAGCAAACACATCTTGCCATGTAATGGCAGCACTGCGAAGTGAAGCAAAATCTATTCGATGTAAGGCTCCCAATGTCAGAACCTAATGTAAATTATAACATGTACAATCCTCAGCAATGTACAGTAGCTAACATCAGAGTAAATTCGCATTTTCTCTAGCGTAGTAAAATCTAATAGCACACAACATATGCCGCACATTACACATACCACATGACTATCAGGGGGCTCGCATGGAGTTATCCAGCTTCTAAGAAACCTAGGAACCTGGTTCTGTCCTTCTGGAGTCAGAGGATAATAATCATGATGAGGTGTAATCACCATGTCAAACCTATTCAAATGAGACCTTGGGTGTTGTATCTGTCCAGAAGGAAAAAGAAATAATCAAAGTTACAAATCAAACAATACTTAATCGAAGCAATAAGCACCACCAGAAACGTAGAAGTGCAACGAATCACTACACCGCTTACAATGAAAATTGAGACTGATTAGTATATGGATAATCGAATGTTCTTAGGAAGAAGAACATATTACTTATTTTCATTGGATTAAAAAGAATAAAAAACATCTGGCTCAGCTTAGTATCTAAAAAAGTATTTGCCCAAAAAGATTGGAAAGACACTATAAAACAAATAGTAACATGCAAAGAAAATAAAGAAAAAAATAGTTGTGTCTGTCTCGGAAGGATACTTGCAGAAGATGGTTGAGAGGTTTAGGATGCATGATTTTAAACATGTGGAAACACCTTTGAGATATGTAATGTGGAAGGCTCTTGGTTACCCAAGCTCCTAATTGAGAAAGAAAGGAGGAAGATAAAGACTACTCCATATGTTCATAGAGTAAGGAGCATAATGTATGGGATGGTTTGTAGTAGACCAGATCTGATTCTATTATTGTGGTTAGTAGGTTCATGGCAGATCATCGTCATGCTCACTGGGAGGTTTTGAAGTGGATCTTGAGATGTTTGAATGAAACAATATTGTTTGGTATAGTGTATAAACAATCTACGCATAGCGAAGATGCCATAAAGGGGTTTGTAGACCTTGATTATTCAAGGAATGTTGATACTAGTAAATCACTTTTTTGGTATGTTTTTACATTATTTGGAACTGTGGTATGCTAGAAATCCAGTTTGCAATCAATGGTGGCTTTTAGCTACTACTCAGACATAGTATATTGCACCCACAAAAGGGGTGAAGGAGACATAGTGGTTGAAGGGGATGATTTGAGAGTGGGGAGTTGTGTAGGACTATGTGACTATTCATTGTGATAGTCAAAGTACCATATGATCATTAGATCCATCACAAGAGGACGAAATACATATACCTTAGACTACACTTCGTGAGAGATGTTATTGATTTTGGGAAGGTCTTAATCGAGAAGATAGCCTTGGAGGTGAATCCGCATGTGTTTATGAAGTCCTTGCCAACATTGAGGTTCAACCGTACTTGGACCAGATTAATTTGATTAATTTTCATTTGAAGGCAAAGAAAGATGATGCTGAGAGTTCTTCCATGATTTGAAGTCAAGGTGGAGAATTATGATAGTTGGCTCTAAATGACATTCAATCGACAATATGTTGGAGAGCTTAGTCAAACGGTTAGACCATATGATAGAAAAGAGTAGAAGGCCATCTTCTAGAAACCATCTAGTAGTGATGTACAGACCATGTAGTTCATGCATTTATTAGACATTGTTATCTAAACGGTTTTTTCTGTTATTCCCTTAACTTAGATTGTGTATACAGATACAGCTGTGGACTTAGATAGTACATTGTAAATGTGATAGACTCTCTGCATAAATCCTTCCCCTTTTAATAAAAATGTTTTTTTTTTCAATCTTGTTATTCTTGATAACACAACACATCAAAAAACAAAATCATTCAGATCATTAAACACGAGAGCAGACCTGAACAACAAAAACAAGGTCAGGAGCTAAACGTTTTATGGAACTCGCAACAGAAATCGTGTCTCGTCCAGATGCAACCACCAATAACGGCCCCTCCCTGTAGAATTAAAAAAATATCAATCACAGTATTATTTCCAATACATCAAATTACAGTTAAAAGAAGTGGAATAGAAATTCACTTTTCGTAAGTTTCGCGAACCAAATTGACTATATGTTTCGCATCAGCTTCGAGAATAGAAGACAACCCGTTAGGGTGCGAAGTGATAGGAAGGTACTGAGATTTGGAGGAGAAGGCACGGAACAAGGAAAATAGATAATGGAATTTTTGATGGAGAGAGAGGGGAAGCCATTGGAGCCAATCGTCGATTCCACCTTTCGGCCTCGTAACGCGCTGCAATAAAAAGATGAATCAGTGGAGAGAGAAAAGTTAGTTGGAAGATTGCAACGGAAAATAAATACAGTACGTATAGGAGATGGTTTCGGGAGAATCCGAGAGCGCGGAGCAAACCGATGCTGTTATTCTCGGAGGAGGGGAAGCCGTTGCTGATGACGACGGCGCGGCGGACAATAGTATGGACGCCGGATTCGAAGATGTCCGGAGTGCCACGCGCCGCCGTGGGACTGGGCGGCTCCGGAAGCCGGATTGGCTTCATTCTGATGGCTTGGAAGTTGGAAGGAAAGAATTGAGTTGAATGAATCAATGATACATCGCGAGATGAAAAAAGGAATAAGGAAGTTCAATTTTCCTGCAAATAAATCTCTGGTCACTCCTCAGTTTTCACTTTTCTCTTCTCACTTTCACCCAGTTATATAAAAGAAATCTGATTCTGTGTCCACATTTTTCATAATTTCAATTTTATTATTTATAATTTAATTATTTATTAAATTTTTAAAAATTAATAATTACTTTTATAAGTTTTTATAAAATTATTTATTTATCTTCTTTTTCTTTCTTCTCCTACTACTCATCAACAATTAACTTTTTTATATTTTTTTCATGCATTTCACTTTAATTTTTATAAATATATTTTTATTTTGTTTATTAACTTAATAACATAACAATATCATCAATTATTAATATAATTTAAAAAATGCGTACACACAAATGCTATCACGCATGTGTCTACGCTAGTAATATACTAAGGTAAATACAGTCACAATACACATTTTTTAAATGTATAAAATAAAATTATATTTATTAAAAATAAAGTGAAATATATCATAAAAGATGAAAAAATAATGATTAATAAATAAAAAAATAGAAATAGACAGTTTTATAAAAAAATTGTAAAAATAACGGTCAATTTTTAAAATTTAATAAATAATTATATTTTAAAGGATAAAATTTAAAATGTGAACATAAAATAGAGAATCATCTTTTTATATATATATATATTATCTTAGAAAATATCATTAATATTTATTGTGAATTAATTTCAAATAATAATTAATTAGAATTCTTTTTTAAGTTCATATATAGAAATGTTAACGGGTAAGTAAGTTAGAAGTAGTAGCTCTCTGATACATTCTGGAATTATTGTTTTGCTGCAGAATTATAGCCCATTAGTGTTTTACTGCATAAATTGCTGAATAATACATACTATCTTTTTCAGTTTTCCCTAGTTTCTATCACCCACCATCTAATGATTAATGTTCTATTTGGATTGTTTCATGTATTAATTCATTTATTTATTTTACAAGGTTTTGACTTGATTGAGTTCAGATTTATCTTCATTTATGTTCTATTCAGTTTTAAACGACTATTTTACTGTTACAACGTGTCTCAGAGAAATGTAATTTATGTTAAAGGATCATTTCTCTTTGGAAAACAAAAGTGCATAAGGAGTGAATGCTTATTTCATTCAATTGAACTGATTAAGTTTTCTAAGCAGCCTCAATTTAGACTCCAGAAATCTGGTGCAAACACTTATCAATGCAAACTCAGCTTGAAAATTCTGCTATGATGACAGATAAAAACTTACACATGGATTTCACAACCTTCCACATAGATCATCCTATGTAATCCAAAGCAATATTTCCCATCATCTTAGCCAATGGCAGAGGACACTTTGTGGCAATATCAAGCTTAGAAGGGTTTGAGGCATGTCCAAAGAGTGACATGCTTAACCAAAGAAGCTCCTGTAAAGTCAACTTAGAAGAGAGAAACCCTTGCCAGTAGTAAGGTTTCAAGTCAAAAAAGGCATTGAAGAAACTCCTGCTTCCATTCAAGTCAAGCTTCAACAAAGTCTCCATTCCAAAAGAGTAAAATTCCCTCGCCATTCTGCTCTCAATTGGCCACATGCTATTCCAAACTCTAGCATAAAGCGCTTTCCCCCTAATCATTCTGGTGGAGCCAAGACACTCTGCTATAGCAAAAGCCACAACAGGTGCCACAGCCATTGTTCTAGCCACCATGTACCCTGTGGAAGGGTGTACTACCCCAGAAGTGCCTCCGATAGCCATCACATTTTGAGGGATCCTTGGGAGAGGTCCTCCCATTGGGATCAAACACTTTTCATCCTCCAACACCCTCTTCACTCTAATGCCTAAGTGCCTTAACCTTGCAACCATCCTCTTCTTCACTTCCATGTAACTCAACACTGGACGGCTAACTAGTGAAGTCTCTTCAAGAAACACCAAATTGGAGCTAAATGGCATTGCATAGAGGAAAGTTGGAAACTTTGAATTACTCACTCTCAAAGAAGGCTCATTCCCTAAATGAGAATCCCTCCAATCCATCAACACCATCTTATCCAAATCAAAAGGGTGTTCTTCAACTTCAGCCAAAACACCATGAGCAATCTGATAACCTTGGTTTCTCACCTTATCATATTCTATAAAACGACTACCAAATCCACTGGCATCAACCACTAAACTCCCCTTCAACTCTACCCCATCATCACACAAAACACAAGACTCAAACTCTTGGTGCTCCACCTCCCATGCCTTTGCCTTGTGAAATCTAACCCCATTTGAGACACACCCTTCGATCAACCTCTCTTTCAGCTTCCTCCTACCAACCCTCCCATAAGAACGATCCAAATACTTGGTCTTGGAATCATTGACATGAACGCAAGCCATAGGCCATGTTTTGTCCAAGCAATCCTCCAGACCGAGACTCTCAAACTCATCAACCCACACACCATAGTTATTAGGCCACACAGAAAGAGGGTCAGGATCAACACAACAAACCTTAACTCCGTAGAGGGACACTTGCTCCGCGAGCCTTATGCCTGCAGGGCCAGCACCAATGATTATCACATCAAAATGAGCGCGATCAGAAGGGTGGCACCATGGAAGATCAAAATCTAAGGTTTCAGGTTGGTGCTCCGGCCTCAAACCAAGGAAGTTCCCATACTTGCTTGTGCTGTGGACCCTCTTGCCTCTGATCAAATTTCTTGGTGCTGTGTAATGGATTTTGGTGAGAGGGAATGGAGGGGTGTTTTGGAGGGGTTGGTGAGGCTTAAGCGGAAAAGATTGAGAAGATAACATGAAACGAGTTGCCATGTTTTCTTGCAGTGATTCTGATTTGAGTGATGAGAAAAGTAGAAGGAGAGTGTGCAGAAAGAAGGATGGGGTAGGTGTTGTTGTCTATGGTGAAGGGTGTTTGGCCATTGAGATATGCATGCAGACAAACAGGAATCAAAATCTGACACACCAATAGGATGCTCCCCACCCCCCTCTAGGAAACATTAATTTCTCATTTATTCAATAAATTATATTAATTACTAGGTCATTTAGTGTAAAGAAAATATTTAATTGATGTGTTTTACGATATTTTATTTTAATTTTTCATTTAATACTTGTTATGTCATTATTAAACAAGGTAACGTTTGATGAAGAACAAATATTCATCCATAGACACTTTCTTCCTACAACTTTTATAAAAAAATGTCAGTATTTGACTTTTTAAATTACATAATTTAAAAGTTATTTTTGTTTTCAAATGCTGTAATCTGAAATTTTAAATTATAAGATTATAAATTTTTAGATTATATAATTTAAAACTATTTTTTATTTTTAAATTACACAATTCAAAAAAGATAAAAGTAAAAATTATTTTATATTAAATATGGAAAAATTAATGGAAATTAGTCAAAAACATGCGTATGTGTGTTTATTTTTTATTTTTATTTTATTTTATTAAATTATATTTTTTTTATTAAAAATAATTATAAAAATAAATAATTTGTATAATTCTTTTGTTATTAAATGACTTTTAATAATAAATAATTATTATAAAATTATAAAATTATAAAATGCGTCATAAAATAATAATAGAAAAACATTTAAAATCTGATTAATAAGATAATTACATTAATATTTAAATAAAATACATTATAATGTCATAAATAAAGTCATAAATAATAATAAATATTTATATGAAACAGTTTATATTTAATTAATACATATATATTAAAGGTTTAAGTTCCTTATTTCCAAATAATAACCACATACGAACTTTTAAACTTTTATATATAATTTACGTTGAATACTTATTTTTTCATATTTTCAGTCACCTTTGTTTAATTTTATTTTCATTTAGTTTTAAAATTAAATTAGATCTTAATTTATAAAAATATATAAAGAAATACTCTATTTTATGTCTACATTTCGATATTTCAATTTTACCCTTAATTATTATTTTTAAAATTAATTATTTTATAAATAATTTATTTTTAATCATTATTTTAAAAACTTTTTTTGTTTTTAACTGTTATTTTCAAAAAAAAATCAAATTTTAAATTTAACAACTATTTTAAAATTAGTTATATATTTTTTATTCAACTTAACTCAAATTTCTATGAAAATTAAGAAAATACGAACACATAGACGCGATGGCGCATGTATTGTCACTAATCCCACAAAGCTCCTTATCTTTGTGGCTGACTTAGGACTTTCCCACTTTACCACTGCATCGACCTTTGCCGGGTCCACTGCAATCCCCTGGGTGGATATCACATGCCCCAAAAATTGAACTTCATCCATCCAGAACTCACACTTGGACAACTTGGCATACAACTGTTTCTCTCTCAAAACGCCAAGCACCAACCTCAGGTGTTCTGCATGTTCTTCCTGCATCTTGGAGTAGATAAGGATGTCGTCTATGAAGACCACGACAAACTTATCTAAAAAGGGTCGGAAGATCCTGTTCATATAGTCCATGAACACTGTTGGGGCGTTGGTCACGCCAAAAGGCATGACCACATACTCGTAGTGGCCATACCTAGATCTGAAGGCTGTTTTCTGTACATCATCAGCCTTTACCAAAATCTGGTGGTAACTTGATCGCAGATCTATCTTCGAAAACACTGATGACCCATGCAACTGATCCATCAAATCGTCTATCCTCGGAAGCGGATACTTGTTCTTGACAGTCATCTTGTTCAGTTGCCTGTAATCCACACACAGGCGTGAACTTCCGTCCTTCTTCTTCACCAACAGGACTGGTGCTCCCCAAGGTGAAGTGTTGGGTCGAATGAACTGTTTCTCCATTAGCTCTTCTATCTGTTTCTTGAGCTCCACCAACTCTGCCGGAGCCATGCGATATGGGGCCATCGAGACCGGGCCTGTTCCTGGGACTAGATCAATAGAGAACTCCACCTCCCTACTGGGAGGCAACCCTGGTACCTCCTCCGGAAACACATCCCCAAAATCCTGGACGAATGGTATCACCGACGTCGCCTCTCCTCCCTCCACCTCCATATGTGTGAAGATCATGTAGCACTGCGCACCGTCCTGTAATTCCCTCATAACACCCTGAGACGACACCAACTCAGGCTCCTCCGCATCGAGAAAAAGTAGCTTCTTCTCCCGACAATCTATCAGGATGCGATTGGCAGAGAGCCAATCCATCCCTAAGATCACCTCCAACTCCTGTAGGGGTAGACAGATTAAGTTCATCCTGTACCTGCGTCCCTCTACCTCTATTGGAAGCCTAGCACATAAGGACGACGTCCTGACCAAACCCGATGCCGGGGTAGATACTGCAAGTTCACAACCCAGACGCTCCACACAAGCAATTGACACAAAGGAGTGTGTCGCTCCAGAATCATACAACACACACAAAGATTCACCCGCTATCATGCATCGACCTATAACAAGATTACCTGAGCCTGCAGCCTCTGCTCCGGTCATGGCATATACCCTGCCTGTCGCCTGAGGCCGGTTGCCTCTATCTCTCCGCTGGTGCTGGTGAGGAGTCT
>Ga0214543_1006807_pt1:0-2500 | contig 20092 bp, 8 predicted proteins | sample CNSS2metaG_FD_160094 | JGI IMG/M metagenome (GOLD analysis project Ga0214543, IMG submission 160094) | Root nodule microbial communities from cowpea collected in UCLA plant growth center, Los Angeles, California, USA - CNSS2 | ecosystem: Host-associated > Plants > Roots > Nodule | place...
CTAGAGAGGGGGCTTTGAGGGCTGGGGTTTTTTTTTGGCCCCCTCATTTGGGGGCCCCCTAAAAGGGGGCTTTATGAAGAGTGGGCCAGGGCTGGCCCATGGGCTAGGGGCCAAATTGACACCTCTACTAATATGGGTGAAGAGAAAACCAATGAAATAACTATCACAGACGCGAAAATGAAAATGAAAATTAAAGATCGAAAGTAAGTTGAAAGTACTATAATTTTACACCGTTCTTTTTCTTTATATAATAATAATAATAATCAAAAGAAGAATAGGATATTGGCTATATTCTAATAAGTGCTGAATTAAATACGTCCCAGATATAGTTATTGTTATTAAAGCCCATTTGTTAGTAGATCAAACATTGTTACCAATGATACCAATAGGAATAATACACTTTTCACACTGGATTTATATTCTTTTTTGTCGAAGAAATATACTTTTTTTAGTTGTCTGAAATTTATTAGCATGATAAAATCACCAAGGTCATTTCTCTTGCTTTCTAAAAGATTATTAAAATCTGTCTTTGTTATGATGGTTTATTAAGAATTACAAAACTACTGCAAATGCAGAATTTTCTTCTGTGAAAGAGAGCTAAGAAAAATCGGGTAAGGAAGGGGTAAATAATAAAATTGTACAGTATGCCCATCTGTCATCAACAACCACGTAACGAGGACTATCGGTCAAGCGGCTAAACGTACAAGTCACGATTTCACTATACGCAAACCCATCGGTCCATCGGTCAAACGACAGAGATGGACCCTCTGACCTTGACGGCCCATCGGTCCATCGGTAAAACGACAGCGATGGACCTTCCGTCTTCAAGAGCCCAGCGGTCCATCGGTAAAACAGCAATGATGGACCCTCAGTCTTCAAGGGACCATCGGTCCATCGGTCAAAACGACAGAGATGGACCCTCTGACCTTGACGGCCCATCGGTTCATCGGTAAAGCAGTTGCAACGGACCCCCGTCGGTCGGTGAAATAATTCGTCAGCCTATGGAAAGCATAATAATATTAACCCAGCCAAGCGACCATCGGTCGCGCGGTTATATAGCTTAAGTTAATCATTATCGGATAAACGACTCACTAATCTTCATTAAGAGGTCATTGGGCCGTGATTAAGAAACCCTAATTGCAGGCCCATGTCGACGTCTATAAATAGGGCCCGAAGGTAGGTTGGTAAGGACATTTAATTACGCATTTATTACAACTGATTCCGATACACCGACCGGTCCCCTTTTTTAACTTAAGCATCGGAGTACTTTAGACAGGTACCCCGATCGTCAGACCAACCGATCGAGCTGAGGAGAGGATTTCGCTGAAGTTGTTGGAGAGGAGAAAGACAACGCAAAGTGAAGAGGTTCTCGTAGTAGGCTCTTGGTCCCTACACTCCGAAACAAAAATTATAGTTAACTCGAAAAATTTTAATTGTCGCATAACTCGGACAAAATTTCTATTGTATGGTGGTTTGTGCATTATAAATATAGAATACATAATCATGTTAAGTTTAGTTTTTGTTGTATGGAGCGTATATTATCTTCTAACAGATGTTAACTAAGTCGGATCACAATTGAAACGTGATATTTAAATCGTTACATTCTTAAAATATAATTAACAATTTTAATGTTATCTTCGTTTAATTCAGTGGTTAAATGATTGTAATATAATATTAATATTCGAGAAACAAAAGTGACGCAAAGGTTATTAGAAGGTAAGCGTTTTGTATTGTCTAAGCTATTCTACCATTGGTTGGTTTCTGAAGACTTGTAAAATATATACTTTATTAAATAAAACTAAGGACCAGAACGTGGGACTTTGAATCTATTAGCCATATATGCGAGTCGGTCGGTATGGTCTACAATTATGTCAAGTAACACATTGTTGGATAAATTCATATTCTACAAATAAAAACTTCAAAATAACGTGACCACAATCATGAAAATTACAAGCCAACAACAAATAATGGACACAATAAAATTATTATTTTCTTATTATAGGTTTTCTCTCTTTTTTTCTCAAAAGGATATGAGTTTAATCAATAATTAAAATGAAAAGGAAGTGTCAAAATTGAACCAATAGGTACTTTGTACCCACCATGACAGTTTCAACTATATTTGAAATGATTGATATAATATACTTATTATGGTGTTTATTTGGTCATCTAGGTATAATGTGATCTTTGAGGTTATGGAGCTATGTCTCTTAAGTACTATGCCACTTTTTACCCAATTTTTTCATAAAAGGTCATTTATGGATAGAGACATTCATTAAAGAAGAAATTTCTGTTTAATAAATTTTCTGATTTTGATCATGCTGGTATAACTAAAACTTTTGGACTTAGTTATTAATTCCACTGATGTTGCCACAGGAATATAACTAATTTTGTCCATAGAATTTCAATCATGGAATATAAGAACTTCTAAAGTAATAAGTAATGTATGAATAGTTTATTTATTTTCTAATTCAGATCGAATCATAAGTGATTGTGTATGGTT